>Ga0209542_10007290_pt1 | contig 21118 bp, 28 predicted proteins | sample RifCSPhighO2_01_FD_184028 | JGI IMG/M metagenome (GOLD analysis project Ga0209542, IMG submission 184028) | Soil microbial communities from Rifle, Colorado - Rifle CSP2_plank highO2_0.1 (SPAdes) (version 2) | ecosystem: Environmental > Terrestrial > Deep subsurface > Rock core/Sediment ... | reverse complement strand
TTGTGCATGGCATGAATTATTATGGTGTTAAGGAAGTTAGTGTAATCCAAAGCGACTTTACAAGAGATGGAAAAATAGATTATGATGATTTCTTCTTATTTGCAGATTCATTTGGGGCTTCAAGAGGTCAGTCTGAGTTCTTGCCTATGTTTGATTTAGACTACGATAATCAGATTGATTTTGATGATTTCTTCAAATTTGCAGACCAATTTGGAACAGGAGCAGGGAATAATGTATTGCAAAAGAGAGGAGAGATAACTCAAGAATTTTTATTAGCTAATGTAGATTCAAATAGTGAGAGCTGCAACAGCTTGGCTGATGAAGGAAATACCAGGATTACAGGAACTGATATAGGACAATGTGAATATGGTGCTGAAATGTGCAGGTATTCTGAATTTGGCGGATGGGCTGAGGTAATGAGCCCAATTGGACCTGAAGATGAAATTTGCGATGGAGTAGACAATGATTGTGATGGACAAATAGATAATGATTGTGATGAGGATACAGATTCTTCAACTGATAATAAGTTTACAAGCGGAAGCGGAAAAACATCTAAAGTAAAGAAGTTTTATTATGATGGGGATGGAGACAGATATGGACTTGCTAATGACTATCAAACTTATGCATTTGGAAGATATAGAGCTTTAGAAGCTGGAGACTGTAGTGATAATAATGTTAATGCAAATCCAAATGCTGCTGAGATTTGTGATAATGTAGACAATAATTGCGATGGACAAACTGATGAAAATAATGTGTGTGGTGTAGGTGTGGATAGCGATGAAGATGGATTTGCTTCCTTCCTATATGGTGGATTAGATTGCAATGATAATAATTCAAATATAAATCCAGATGAAGAAGAGATTTGTGATAATGTAGATAATAATTGCAATGGACAAAAAGACGAGGGTGTTACAACTACTTATTACTTAGATGCAGATGAAGATGGCTTTGGAGATGTTGATGCTACTACAGAGGCTTGTAGTGCTCCTAATGGCTATGTAGAAGACGATAATGACTGTAGTGATAATAATGATGATGTAAAACCAGGTGTTGAGGAAATATGTAATTTAGTGGATGATAATTGTAATGGTACTGTGAATGAGGGCAGTGTTTGTGTAGTTCCAGCAGCACCTACACCAGCAATAACACAACCAACAACTCAACCTCCTGCTCAGAGTGAGCCTGTTTCAACACCTAGTGAACCTAGCAACCCAGTAGTTACTGTTCCTACAGGAGATGTTGTAGTTGAAGAACCTGCGACAGAAGAACTTGTTGTGGAAATTCCTGAAGAAACAGCACCTGCTGAGAAGCCTGCAGCTGTTAAGGGAGACTTTACAGAAGATGGAAAAGTAGACTACGATGACTTCTTTAAATTTGCAGACTACTTTGGAACAAATAATGAAGAATATGATTTAGATAATGATGGAGATGTTGACTACGATGACTTCTTCTTGTTCTCAGATCAATTTGGAACAGGTGTTAATTAACTTTTTTAGACCTTTCAAGTAGAATTGCATAAAGACTAAAATTTCCAGGTTCAATTGGAAAAGTTAAAACAGTATCTAAATTAAATCTTTTGCCAATTAGTTCCTTTCTTCTGCTAATAATCAAACTTCTTCTTTTTTTTAATGAATTTGGTATATTTGTGCTTAACCTAGTTGATGGCGATATTCCTAAGTTAATATAACCTTTCATGGCTTCATGATTGACGCCATAAATCCTACCAACTACACTATGCTCCCTTGAATTGCCAAAATTATACCTTACCAAGCCTTCTAACCTTATAAAACGGCGAAGGTTTTTCATAATATCTTTATCTTTTGGATCTATATTTACTAATAATTCGGGGGTAATAACTCTATAGTCTTCAATTTGAGATGAGCTAAAAGTAAATGGTTTTTCATGATAATCTTTTTTTTGAGAATGAGGGACAGGAGCAACATCTATTTTTTGGGTTTCTTTATCAAGACTCCAAACATAAAAAGGAATCCAATCTGCATATAAAATGCCTTTAGAACCCCCTCCCGGAAAACGCAATGCGATGATTGTACTGTCAAGATTTACGGTTTCAGCTAATTCATCTGTTTGGTATTTTGTTAGAGGCATAGTAAGCTGGAAATTTTTAGGCTGTTTTAAAGTGTTTGTTTTTTTGTACAATAAATATATAAATTTATTTTCTTAATTTTAGAAAATGAGATTAAATGAATTAGAGAGAAGAAGCTTAGAATATGGGATTATGGGTATTCCTGACAGAGAAGTTGATGAGAGAGATTTATCTAGAATTTATTATAATAAAGGATTAGGATTATACAGGTTAAGCCGGAAATTAGGAGAGCAACTTGAGTCTATTGAAATGGTACTTGATATTTATTCTACTGGAATGATAACTGAAAGTCAAATTGGACTGCCTTTGGGTTCTTTGAGGAAATTAAGGTCTATCCATCAAATTTATAAAACTTTCAAAGAGCTTAATCCAGAGGTAATTGAGGAATTAGGGGCTTATGAGGAAAGGTTTAATGAAATCTGCGGAATGGTTGAAGGGTATTATAGGTTTTTGGAGTGTATGCCTGATTCTGATAATATTGACTAATGTTAATGCTTTGGATTTTGATACTAGTGAAGATACTTATACATCAAACTTTGTTGAGAATAATGAAATAATAAAATTAAGAGATGGGATATTTGAAAGGGATTTAAATTTTTTAAGAATAACTAATGAAAATATTTTATTAAAAGAAGATGACGGGAACGTTTTGTTAATTGAGATAAATAAAAATAAGCAGATAGATATAAATGACGATGGATTTAATGATGTTGAATTAAGCTATAATTCTTTTGATAATGGAAGAGCAGAGATTGGGTTAAAAAAATTGGAAAATATTAATAAAATTAAAGAACCAATCAAAGAAAATAATAAAATAAAGAAGATTACTTACTGGATTTTAGGATTTATCTTATTTTTAATTGCAATCTATATAATAAAGAAAATAAAGAATAGGAAATACTATTAGATAAAGTTCATACTTCACAGAAAATTTACAATAATTTTTTCATACTAAATAGTTACTAGAAAATATATTTAAGAATAGATATATAAAATAAAGAGAATGTTTTAATAAAATAAAGTCTTATAATACATAATGGAATCAGACAAAGCTTTGGTTGTTTTTCAGGACAAAAAAATAAGAAGAACTTGGTTTAATGATGAATGGTGGTTTTCAGTAGCAGATATAGTGCAATTACTAACTGAAAGTGTGGATACTAAACAATATATTAAAAAAATGCGTGCTAGGGATTCATCACTTGATGAGAACTGGGGTACATTTTGTACCCTCCTTGAATTAACTGCTCCAGATGGCAAAAAACGCAAATCAAACTGTGTCTCTGTTAAAGGAGCATTTCGTATAATCCAGTCAATTCCGTCTCCTAGGGCCGAGCCTTTCAAACAATGGTTATCCCAAGTAGGCTATGACAGAGTAAAGGAAATAGAAAACCCGGAACTTGCTCAAAAAAGAATGAGGGATTTATACAAAGCTAAGGGCTATTCTGATGATTGGATTGAGAAAAGAGTAAGGGGAATTGCAATAAGAGATGAACTTACCGATGAATGGAAAAATAGAGGGGTAAAAGAAGAAAGAGAGTTTTCTATTTTAACTGCTGAAATTTCAAAGGCCACTTTTGGTATGACTCCAAATGAGTATAAGAAACTTAAAGGATTAAAGAGAGAGAATTTAAGGGACCATATGAACGATTTAGAGTTAATTTTTTCAATGCTGGGAGAAAGAGTATCTACAGAAATTACAAGAGAGGAAAATGCACAAGGTTATGAAGAAGTTGAAGATGCTGCCAAAAGAGGCGGGAGAGTTGCTGGAAATGCTAGGATTGGTGCTGAAAAAGAATTAAAACGTTCTATTACCTCAAAAGAAAATTATCTTATTGAACCAGAAAAAAAGAGAAAGTTGAAGAAATTATCTACGGGGTTTTAATTGCAATTTATTTAATAAAGAATAGGAAATATTATTAAATTTAAGAAAATTTTATAAAGTTGAGTTTATTATATAACCTTATGAAAAAGGGTGTAAAGCAGAATATAGCTAGTTTAATATCAACTTTTTTAGTTATAGGGTTACTAATTCTCTCTGGACCTGCAAAAGCTGTTGATGTTAATTTAATGACTCCTGATATTGATATTACTTCAGATTTAATTCAAACTTTTATTTTAGAGATAGAAGTTAATGATGGTGAATTTTTACCTTTATTATATACTGATTTGATATTTACTGCAGATGATCAAGAAACTAAGTGCAGAATAAATGATGACAATTTTGTTGATTGCGATTTTTTGAGTGTTATTTCAAGAGAGGTTAGTAATTTGAATGGTGGTTTTGGTTATGGATACGGCTATGGATATGGATATGGGTATGGGACTGATTTTTTAGGATGGCAGGGCTTTGGTTATGGATACGGCTATGGATATGGAGGTAATGGTTTAATAACTGGAAATTTCGGTGGAATAATAAGGTACACCTTAGGGGTTAATACAACTTTGCTACCTTCTAATTTTATTGATAATCAAGTAGGTTTACAAGCTTTAGTTTATGGTGGAAACGAAAACGATTTAGCAGTTTTTAAGGGGGGTAGTAATTTTAATGTTATAGGAACAAAAAGCGATTCTGATTTGGTTAATAGCATTAAGGATTCTTTAACATTTGATAAAATAAAGGGAGAAAATATAGGAGATAACCAGATTACAAAGAATCTTAATTTAGTCAAGATAACTGAAGATGGAGTTATGATAACTTGGAGTTCAAGCGATGCAGCAACTATTAATCCATTTAATGGGATTGTAAAGAGACCTGGTTCAGATTCAACAAATAAAGCTGTAACTTTAACAGCTACTTTATTAAAAGGAAACGTTTCTGATACAAAGACATTTACGTTAACAGTGTTAAAAGAAGATAAGAGTGATGCTCAGGCTATACAAGAAGTTATTAGTGCTTTAATAATATCTTCAATACTATGGGATAATAGCGATGCTAATAGTGTGACAAACAACCTTAATTTAATTACAAATGGAGAAGATGATACTACAATTAAATGGAGTTCAAGCAATAAGAATGTTGTTGAGAATGATGGAAGTGTTTCAAGACCACAATTTGATACTCCTATTATCCTGACTGCAACTGTAAGTAAAGGAGCAATTTCTGCGATAAAAACATTTAGTGTTGTTGTTTTAGGGACTACAGATCCTGATGAATTTGCTGTGAGCCAAGCTAAATTATCTTTAACTGAAAAATTAGTCTTAAATGGGAATACAGAAAAAAATAATATATTGAGCGACTTAAAATTATTCACTAATTTAACAGGCCATAGCGGAGTAAGTATAACATGGAATTCAAGCAATACAACTTATGTAGCAACTAACGGAAGTGTAACAAGAGATATTAATGAGGATAAGGAAATAACCTTAACTGCCACTTTGTCTAAATCAGGAAAGTCAGCTACAAAGGTTTTCGGCTTAACTGTCAAAAAACAAGTTGCTCCAGCTACTATGGATAATAATGGAAAGGTAGAGGTTAATGATGGTGAAAATGAAATATTAATAGATACAAGCAACGCAAATAATCTTAAAGAAATAGAGGTTCCAACTACCGTTGATGATGATGAGGAAGTAGTTTTGAATTTAGGGGCTTTGATTGATAATGATAAGAAAATAACGCTAGGAGGCAATGAGTTAACATTAACTAGGGCGACATCTACAGTGACTTATTCTGTAGAGATTCCTGCGAATACACAAATACAGGGAGAGTCTGACTGGAATGGATTGATAACATTACCAACTGTTAAGGCAGTTGCTGATGTTGTTTCTTTAGTTACTACAGGAATACCTGAAGTTTCTATAGAAATAGGGTCAGCTAATGCGAAGCTTACCTTTGATAAGGCTGTTAAACTTACGATACCAAATCAGGCAGGAAAATCAGCAGGCTATGCATTAAATAATGTATTTACTACAATTCCAGCTTGCACTGATGCACAAATTGCTGATCCTGATGCTAATTTAGTTGCGGAAGGGGACTGCTATGTTACTTCGGGAAGTGATTTAGTAATATGGACAAAGCACTTTACCCAGTTTATTAGTTATACACCCACATCTGCAACAAGCGGAGGAACTTCTAGCGGGGCTGTTAGAAATTTAGGATTAAGCGGAGGCGGTGCAACAACAGGAGGAACAGAAGAAATTGATGAAGAGGTTAAGGAATCTGCTGGAGAGATTGAAGTCAGAGAAGAAATTGCTGTTTCTAAAGTGGAGGAAGCGGGAAATGAGATTACAGGGGCGGTTATAGGAGCAGGGAGTAGGGTTGGCACATATATAGGAGTAATCGCAATAGTATTTGTCATTATAGTTGGAGTATTGCAAGGGGGAACATATTTAAGGAGAAAGTACAGAGGAATGTATTTCTAAAAAATTACTACTTATATATCCTAAACTATATTTGTAATTTTTATGTAGTGTAGTATAATAATGTTTATATAGTGCTGTTGATTTGTTAAACTAAGAATGATAATTAAAAAAGGAGAGGTAAAATGAGGAGAATTTTAACTTTTATTACTTTATTTATATTACTTAGTTTAAGCGTAAATTCTGCTGATTATGATGGTAGCAAGCAAACTTCAGGTGTTGTTATTATTTTAGAAGGCAATAGCGCCACTTTAACTTTGGATGGAGAGAAAGAAGTAACATTGAAAGTCGAGAGAATAAATGGAAAAGTTGTTACTTCCAGCGTTGATGGAAGAAGTTTGGTTATGGAGATAGGGCAAGAAAGGGAGTATGATTTAGATAATGACGGAACAAATGACGCTTATATGGTCTTAAATAATGTTATAGATAAATTAGTAAGTTTTAGGATACAAAAATTAGTTACACCTACATCTGCTGAAGAAACAGTTACTGCTGAAGAAACAGTTACTGCTGGAGAAGAGATAGTTGAAGAAGAAGCAACTGAGGAAGAAGAGACAGAGGTAAAGGTTGAAGATACAACAAGCAATGAAGTTACAGGTGCGGTTGCAGGAGCAATTGGAGGAATAAGCAAATGGGTTATTGTTGGAGTTATTGTTGTAATAATTATTATTGTTTTAGCTTTTGTAATCGGCGGTGGAGATAATGCAGAGAAAAATTATGAGAAAGCTATGGATTTACACAGAGAAGGACAGGAATTTCATTATGATGGTGATGATGACACCGCTAAAGAATTGTATGAAAAAGCAGGAGAACTAAGAGAAAAAGCTAGAAATATGGAGGGAGGATTCTAAAATGGCTGAAGAAAATGGGGAATTATGGTATAGAAAAATAGGTTTTTATAATAATCCTTTTAGCATCAAACCTGCACCTTATGATTTTAGAGTTGTAGGACAGGATGAAATCTTAGATGAGTTAATATATAAAATCCCAGCTGGAACAATGACTTTCTTGGAAGGTCCTTTGGGAACTGGAAAAAGCACTATTATGAAGCATTTAATTCATAAATTCAAAGGGAAAGGACAGGTAATATTTTTTAGCTGCAACAGAATTGATAATGAGCTTAATGTTGAAGAGATGCTGATAAATAAATATGGATTCTGGGGAAGATTAATGGGAAAACACCCTAAGAATATGATTTTGTTATTAGATGAGGCTCAAGAGTTGACTCCAGAGAACACTGAGAGAATAAAATATTTCTTCGATTCCGGAAATGTTAAGTCTGTTGTATTTGCAGGTACAGATTATAGCAAAGTAAGATTACATGAAAGCATCAGAGAAAGAATTGGACAGGATGGAGTTTTAAAAGTAAGACAAATAAATGATGATGAAGCGGTTTCTTTAGTTAGAAGCAGATTAGGAAATATGAATATTATAAACGATGAACATATTAAGAGACTGTTTAAACTAGCTAATAGAAATCCTAGAAGATTATTACAGAGATGCGACAAGACCTGTAGATATGTTATTGAAAACGGAGAAAGAGAATTTACTGAGGAGCATTTCAAGAAATTATTTAGTGAAGCTAAGGAAGAAAAAGAAGTAAAGAAAAACAACAAAAAAATAATTCCAAAGGTTCAGAAAAAAGCTCCTAAGAAAGAAGAGGATGAAGAAGCCTTGTTCGATGTTGATGATGATGAAAGCTGAAGCTTAAAATCTAGAATACAAATATTTAAAAACTTTAATTATTAGCCTTTTTTTATGACAATAGACGAAGTGATTAGTGAAGCAGAGATACAATTTCCAATATCATTATCTAGAAGTGGGGCTGAAGAATTGCTTAGGTATATAGCAGTGAAATTGCCTGGCAGGGTGCATTATAGAACTCATTATTCTAGGTTTATAGATCCAAATGACTGCAGTGAGCCACAAACAGAAGGCCGTGCTCTTAAAATAAATGGGGATATTAGTAGAGTTGGGAGTCCCATGGTTTTTGATCATTTTTTGATGGAACCTTTAGGGGAAGATACTTCTAAGCTGGAAATAATGAATTTTCCATTAGTTCCTGGTTGGGAATTAAGACAGTATAGGCCAGAAGTTAGAGAGCTTTGGGCTGATACAAGGAGACTAGTTAATGCATATTTTGAAGAAACTTCTAGCCCTTGAAAAATTCACTAATTCTTTTTAAGAAACAACTGGCATTGGCACGGATATTTTCTTAATACCCATAGGGAATTTTAATTTTAAGAAGACTAAATGACAATTTGGGTTTCTACTATCTATAATAATTTCTGCACTTTTTATTTTATTTAGAGATTCTTTATCTATATCTAAATTATTGAAAAATTCAGAAGCATGTTCTATTTCAACTCCAATAATATTCTCTTTATTATCAAAATCCAAACTGAAATCACCAATCCCCACACTACCACTTGTCAAATTTCCAGTCTTATGAATATGTAAAATATCTGAATATTCACTATAGTCAAAATCAAATTTATCCATTTTATCTTCTCCTTTTAATAGATTTTATCTTTTTATATAATTTTCTATCCAATATTTTAATTGTTCTAACCATTATGGTATTATATTTAAATAAGTCAATAACTAGTTTTACTTGTCTTCTTTTGTTAAGTTTGAAGTATAATTTGTAGACTTTTGGTCTATCTTCAATTATATGGGATAGCTTATCGTATTCATATTAGAGTATATTAATTATTTTTTCTTTGCTAAACCCATTTCTTTACATCTTAATGAAACATGAGGGTCATCAAATTTGATATTTTCTTCTGAATAATTTTCAATAAGTCCTTTGAAATCTTAAGTTTTCATACTTTAAAAAACTCCCCTATTCTTTTTAAGGGGAGCATAGTCACGTTGATATTATAATCTGGCGGGAAGCATTTAAAATAATTATTCCATGAATATCTTTCATCTAAAAATACTATAACCCCCTTATCATTTTCAGTCCTTATACACCTTCCTGCTGCCTGCATTGTTTTCTGCATTGCTGGAAAAATATAAGCATAATCCCAGCCCTTTGAATATTTAGAGTCAAAATAGTTGATTAATTCTGTTGTTTCCAAGTCTGGTTTTCCTAATGGTAATCCGACTACTACAACTCCTTTTAATAAATCACCTGGCAGATTTATTCCCTCTGAAAAGCTTCCTCCGATCACTGCTAATAAAACAGAGCCTTTGTCTTTTTCTCTTTTAAAATTCTCTAATAATTCTTCTTTCTCATATTTTGAGATCCCCTTTGACTCTTCAAATGTGGTTTTTGAGCATAAATTATTAAAAAATATTTTAATCGCTTCTTTTAACTGATAACTTGGGAAGAAAATAATTGTGTTTCCAGGGATAGTATTAACTATTGATGAACATTCTCTTGCTATATCCTGATACATACCCATAGATCTTTTAGTAAACTTAGTTGAAGTTTTCGGAATTACTAAATTTAATCTATTTGATGAGGGGAATGGATTTTCGTAGATTTTCATAATCGGATTTTTAAAGCCTAATAAATCAGAATACATTTCTAAAGGAGTTAAAGTCCCTGACATGCAGATAACACAATAAGCTGAATCTATAACTTCTGTTGATGATAAAGACGGGTCGAGGCATAAATAGGATAATGTAACAATTAATTTATTGTCCATTCTTGTTTTGGATAAAATTCTTGCAAAGCCCTCATCTCTGCCCTGCCACATCTGTAAAAATTGAGCTACTGAGCCGATATAAGATCTTTTTTTAATATCCCTTACTGAATCTGCTGTGTTTTCTAAAATTTCTAAGATATCATCAAAGTCTTCGAAATCAAATTCTGGTTTTTTTACTAAACATTCTTCTTCTCTTAATTCATCTGATAAAGATTCTAATCTTTTTTTTATCATTCCTAGATATTTTCTCGATTCAGGATAATCTTCTGATTCTTTTAATGCTCTTTCCAAAACATTTAGAGTTATCTTTGAAGATAAATGCTCTCTCATCCTTCCTGGGAGGTTATGGGCTTCATCTACAATTATTATTGATTCGCTTAATGTTTTCTCTGTTTTTTTAAAAAAAGCTGAAGATATTGAATGAGAGAAGATATGATAGTAATCCATTATTATTACATTAGCTTCCTTCGCTTTTAACAAATTAACTTCATACGGACAAAGCTTACATTTTTTAGATTCTTCAATTATTTCATTTACGTTTAAGATTTTATTTTTAGTTGAGTTAATTAAATTCCTGGTTTCAAGGGATAATTTATTTCCGTTTCCTAAGTTATTGTAATAAACACAGCCTCTGTTTTCAACTAATTCTCTGCAATATTCAGTAAATTGAGGAGATGTTAAAGTTTCTACATTTTGCAGACACATATGTTTTTTACCTATCAAGTCAACAACTTTAATGTTAGGGTTATGTTTTTCTTTTATTTTTCTTATTGTTTCTACTGCAATTTCATGCTGAGTGTGGCGAGATGTTAAAAAAAAGACAGTTAAGTTATTTTCAACTGCGAAAGGTATTGTTGTAGATAAAACTGCTGCACTTTTACCAAGTCCGGTTGGAGCGTGTGCTAAAATATGTTTTTTACTTTTCAAGGCAGTAACTAAATCATTGACAAAATCATCCTGTATTTTTCTTATTTTATCATGAGGGAATAGGATGTTCATTTAAATATTAAGAAAATCGAAGATTATAAAGTTTTATATTGTTGAGTTACCTTTTTGCTACTATATATACTACTCTATAAATCATTACTCCATTTACTCTTTCTAAAACTCTTCTGTATCCTAAGTCATAACCTTCTGGAATTTGAATGTTTGGTTGATTAGCTTCAATAAAATTTATATTTCCAGTTTCATTAGGTAAGTCTATTCTTTCTATTATTCTTCCATCTCTTGCTGGAGATCTAGTATCTTCCCAAAGCATTCCTGCCCCATTCTCGCTTTTACGCACAAGTTTAGTTAATCCCATATTTTTTATCTAAATAAAAATATTTATAAAGTTTTAGGATATTTAGGAAAATAAAATGAAACATAATGTTACTATATACACAACACCAACCTGCCATTTTTGCAATGAAGTTAAAGTTTTTTTCAAAGAACATAAGATTAATTACACTGAAAAAGATGTTACTAAAGACAAAGCTGCTTTGAAAGAGATGGTTGAAAAATCGGGAAGCCGAGGTGTTCCGGTGATAGTCATAGATAACAATTGGGATGAGGTTATAATAGGGTTTAATGAAGGCAAATTAAGGCAGAAACTGAATATAGCTTCTTGACCAGAATAAAGCTTATAAACAAGACAATCATAAAGATGTCTTTAGAGGTGTCTTAAATGATACAAGAAAGGGTAATTTTGTGCGGGAACTGCAATAAGTCTGTTCCCGTTGTTGATGTGAAATATTTTGCAAAATTCAGCGGAGGCATGCCAATTGCAATGTGCACATCTTGTAGAAATAATTTGAAGTTGTCGTCAATTAAAAAAAAGAAACCTGAGGTTATTGTTAAAGAACTACGCAAGATATTTTTATGCCATAGTTGCGGGTATAAATTCCGGTTTAATGTACTATCTTCCTCTAAAATTAAATGTCCTTTCTGCGGGAAAGCAGATAGAATAGCAGAAGATAGTGAAGATTTCGCTGAAAAATTGGTAAGGTCTATATGACCTTATTCAACTTTTCCATGGTCTTTTTTCACTAAAATAACCTTAACTAAATCCCCTCTGCCAAAATCTCTATGCCTATCTTTTGGGACCTTAATTACTAAATTTGGACCCATTTTACTTATTCTTTTGATAAATTCTTCATTTATTGGTATATGTTCATTATCCATAAGATATATATAAAGTATACCTAATATATAAATTTATTGATTATTATCTAGAACTCATTATAACTCTATATACCTTATTTTTAAAATCAAATTCAATTCTATCTTCTTTCTTAGATACTGTTACATTAGTTGCTCCATCAGGAATGTTATAAGATTTTGGCTCGGATAAAGGCCGAAGAACATAACCATTACCAGAAAACATAATAGAATCGACAGTCATATCTATAGAAGGTGAAGTAAGTCCTTCAAGACCACTTTCGCTTTCATTAAAATCACTTTTCATATCTTCACTTAAATCTTTCAGATAAAATCTAGTCATTGTTTCTATAAGTAGGAACTCCCTTATAACTATTTATATTCTCAAAACTATTTTACAAAATTTCTATTTCTCTATTTCTTCCCATAAATAAACTTCATCATTAGATCGTACTTTATTTTTGAATTTAATACCTACTAGACCTTTCTTAACTTCTTTAACTTTATTATGCTCAATTTCCATAGAATCAATATTTTCTTCAACTGTCCCAGTAGTTGGGCCAATAACTAAGATAGTATCTTTAACTTTTAAGGGATTGGCTTGAACTTCAATAATAGCTACTTTATTTTTATCTAAATAGTTTATAACTTTCCCAATAAAGACTTTTTTCTTTGTAGCTTTGCTTCCAGTAGTATTAGAAAATGAATCTATAGGTTGGCCAAAGAAGAATCCTTGGTTAAATTCTCTATGATAGACTGTTTTTAATTTTTCCATTAATTTATTTTTTAATTTATCATCTAATTTCCCATCAAAATAAGCATCAATAGCTTCTCTGTAAGCTTCAGTAATAACTTTAACATAGTCCTCTTTTTTGTTTCTTCCTTCAACTTTAAAAGAATCAATTCCGGCTTCAATTAATTTATCAATAAATGGAAGAGCACAAAGATCTTTAGCATTAAGAATATAATCCTCACCTAAAATCATTTCTTGGCCTTCTTGCTTATCTTTTATAATATATTCTCTTCTGCAATTATTCAAGCATTGGCCTCTATTTGCAGATTTTTTAAATAAATCTTGAGAGATGAAACATCTACCGGAAATAGCCATACACATGCTGCCATGAATGAACACTTCAACAGGAATGTCTGCTTCTTCTTTTATTTTTTTAATTTGTTCCAAAGTTAATTCTCTAGCTAACACTATTTTCTTAGCTCCTAAGTCTTTGTAGAACTTAGCTGTTTCTGCATTAGTTACTGAAGCTTGGGTTGAGACAAAAAAGGGTAAATTATATTTTCTTAATAGCTGAATTGCGGCTACGTCCCAGCAAATGTAAGCATCCACAAAATCTTTAGTTATTAAAATTAATTTTTCTAGATTTTCCAATTGAATATCGTAATAAATTGAGTTGATTGTCAAGTATTTTTTAACTTTAAACTTTTTTAACTTTTTTAAGTCATCTAAAGAGATATTTGAAGTACGCATATTAGAATTGAAATTAACACCAAAATAGACAGCATCCGCTCCAGCTTTCTCAGCGGTTTTTATCCCGGCTATACTGTTTATAGGTATTAATAATTCAGGTTTTTTCATGTAGAATAATAGCTTTAGAACCCTTATTAAGTTTTTTTATTTTAAATACAAAAGAAGTTAAAAAAGTAAATATTATATTATTCTTAGAGTATATTAAAAGATATAAATATTTTTAAATTAGTTTCTTCTTTGGATATTTATGGTTTTTTCAGTTGATGCAGCTGCAGAAATTTTAAGAATTTTTGATAGATCTGCTATAAATTTTTCAGGTATTTTTCCTTTCCAGAGAGACGGTAAATTATATTTAGTTGGCAAGGAAGCAGTTGCGTTTGTGGATGCAAAGGTTCAATGTTCTCATACTTTCGGAGAACATTGGGATAGGGACCTAAGTGAATATATTTCAAATCCTTTTGAAGAAAAACCTCGAACAGTTGTGGATGAATCTGAAAAGGAACTATTTGCTCTTATTTCTAGATCTGAAGGAGATGTGAATTCCTTAGGAGTACTTTTAAGGATGAGAAAAGATGTTAGGAAAAGAGATCTTGACGACGGAAGAGTCCGTATGGTTTTACATGGAGAATCTTACCATAGTCATAAGCATGGGTACGCAAGTGATGGTGTTGATGTTTCTGTAATGGATTCAAGAGTAATGGTGAGAAATGAATATTTTGATTTAGTTAGAATGAGTGAATTAAGAGCCAGAGAAAGTTTAGGCGAGTCTAGAGAATTGTCTCCTCTTCCTGGGGTTTCTATTATTACTCAAAACACTCTTATTTCGTTTCCTTTCTCTACAAGATTTGATCCGGGACGATTTAGGAGACATTATGAAGATGATTCTCCTGTTATTGATGATAGTATGATTGATTTTAATAGGAAAGTTCATGCTTGGAATGAGTCGCCCTACGGATTTTATGTTAAAATTCTTAATGGGGGTTTTAGATCTGCTTCACCAGAGGACTTTTCTGATAGTTATGGAAGAATACAAGAGAGATTAGGTAGATTGAATGGTGTTTACACTCCTGCTGTGAAATCAATTGTTGATGAAGCTAATTCATTGCATAATTCTTTACATGCAGAGGAGATTGAACGCCATAAGAGTCTTCATGAAAGATTAGAGGAAAGTGCAGGATATTAGAGACCTTGAACATTAAGAGATTCTATTTTAAGATAACATAACAAAAAGAAGTTAAAACTTTATAAGATAATATCTACTTCTCTCCGAGTTCTGCGAAGCTTATATAAATTTAACATTAATTTTCTAAAACCTATTAAGTTTTATGGATTTTTTGTTAATGTTGTAAGAACATCTAATTTTAATGCTAATAATACTTATAAATGGTATTTAAAGACGAATATAGTATGGTTAGTTTAAATCAGATAAATGAAGCATTGAAATTAAGTTTTGAGAAAATAAAGAGGGATATGAAGAGATTAGAAGAGCAAGGACAGAACACTGTAAATGATTTGGGTGTTATAAGACAGAATTTGCTTGACTATAACGGATTAAAAAAAGAGGTTGATGAATTAACAAAAAGATTAGATAAACTAGAGAAGAATCCTGTGGAAAAAGAGGAGACTACCCCCCAGAAAAAAGGCTTATTATCAAAGATTCTTAAGAAAAAATAATTACTTTCTTGTTATGATTTTTTTAAATATTATATAAACCGGCAGGAAGAACAAGGATGTATTCGAAATAGGATTTGTCACTATTTTTAATTTATTATTTTTAATAGCTTTAATTACATCTTTAATATTTTTTTCAGAATCTATTAGCGAGTATGTGGATTCAAAGAATCTTAAATTATGCACATCAGATGTTCCTAACATAGGTTTATTATATTTTTTAGCGGTTTTAATTGCTTCTTTATTGAAATTTAATAATTTATTGTAGAAAAAACAATGCTCTATGCCGTGGAATAAGTTAATGTATTTTATGCATTTTTCTCCTAATGCATGACCTTTAGGATAGAATGGATGAGGTGCTATTATTAAAGCCGAATTGTGTATCTTCTCAAGATCGCTTAATTTATTTATTTCGGGCAGTTTTTCCAGACCTATAATTAAGACATGCTTGCCTTCTATTGTTCTTTCTATCCCGGGGATTAATAAAACGCCTTTTTTCTCAGCATATTCTTTTATTTCTTTTGGGTAGAATAAATAATCATGAAAGGTAAAACTAATTACATCAAACTTTAATTTAACTGCTTTATCTATTACTTCTTTTGCTGAATAATCCAAAGTATCTATTTTATCCTCTTTACTATGTATATGTAGTTGAGCTTTTAGCATTAAGGTAATTCAAAATGGATAGTATTTAAAATTTACTCTTGATTCAACAAAAAATAATTCCCCTAAAACCTCTGTTGTAAAATTGTTATCCCTTAATTGTGCTTCCAAAGCTGTTAGGCATCCATCGAATCTACTTTCACTATAATAACCGCTTAATATTCTAACAGTTCCTCCTCCAAATTTTCTTAAAAACTCAAATACTTCTTCCCAATTTAAAGGGTGTTTTGGTTCTGAGTCCATTACTCTCGTTTCTAGGAAAAATGAACTTCTCTTTAATCTATCCAACCTTTCTGCTGTTGAATGAATTTTTGTTACTTCCTCAAAAGTTACTAATGGACCGTCATAACTTCTAAGAAATTCTTCTAACCTAGCTAAATAACCTGAATAATGCGCCGGTTTGTGTGCAATATAATAAGGATGCATAGCTACTGCAGGCGGTCTAGAATTGTCTATTTCTGTACTTCCTAATGCATGAATTCCTTTTCTTATTTTTACTAAATCCATCTCCAAATTTGGGATTTTTACTATTTAAATATATTACTAATAAGTGGTAATAATGGAAAGATTTATAAATGGAAAATAGAAAAATAAAATTAAAATGGCAGAAAATGAACCTCTTTCACAGAAAGAAATTGACGAGATGATGAAAGCTAGCAAGAATTCTGATAGGAGAACTAATGGTGAGCAGCCTAAAACTAGAAAAGTAGTTGATGAAATCTCTTTGGCATGGTATCCTAATGTATATAGAGGTAGTGATGGCAGATTGTATAGACTCCCAAGGGATCGACCATTTGAGGATAGAAGGGTTATCAAAGGTGGGGGGAGAAGTTTAACTGGTTTGCCAAGGACTATTGGAGAAAAAATTGTTTGTGCTCCCGAAAATGTAGACTTTGATGGAAGGTATGTTTTATATTCTTTTCTTCATAAAGGAGGGTTTATTGAAATTAATCCATTTCTAAGGAGAGTTTACGATAAACTGACGGAATTTGGTTATGAAGGATTCAAAGATGGCATTCCCTATCTATTATTAGCTAAACATAAAGTTAGGGATGGAGAAGTGGATGGAGTTTATATTGTTGCAAGGCATAATGGAATCTTTGAATTTTATGGAGATAGATTTGAGGGGACGGATGCTGAAAGCTATAGGAATGGATTGGGAGTAAAACTTCAAGAATGGCTAGGAAAAAAGACTATTCCAGCAGTTATTGCTCAAAAAAATTTGGATGATGTTTGTTTAGATCTTAATGAAGAACTTGGATTAGAAACTGCTGACCAAAGAGATTTAGGGGATTTAACTCCTAAAAGAGAGATAAAATATTAAATTTTTATTCTTTTTTTAAGAAATTTTAAAGTAACTAAACCGATTAACAAAAACCACAAATTTATTTTGCTTATTTCGCCTAATATTTTTAGTTTGCTCATTTTTTAAATTTTAATGCAAGCCATACAACTCCCATTATTACTAAAATCCATGGCCAAATTATTGTTTGAGGGGAGATTATACCATACTGTTTTCCAAGGAAATAAAATCCTATTAATACCAGAACCAATGGTGCTATATAGCCTGATGAAAAATTCCACTTTACTACATTTGTTTTTATTGCCATTTTAAGATCCAAGAGGTTATTCTTTATATAGCTTTTCTATACCCCTTTGCTATTATGTATATTTCTTTTGAGGAAGAACGAGTTGATTTTGGTTTAAAACTTTTACAGAAAATAAAATTCTTTTTGATTTCAGTTAATAAAGAAGGAAATTCTTCTCCTTGGAAAATTTTAACCAAAAAATTACCGTTTTCTTTTAAAACTTTTTTTGTTATTTCAAATGCCTTAAGAGATAATTCATAACTTCTTGAAGAATCCAAATCCTTATTTCCGGATGTTGATGGGGCGATATCAGATAAAACTACATTAAATTCCCCCCAATTACTTAAATTAATTTTATTTATGTCTTTTTTAAAAAATTTAAATTTATTGTCTTCTACTTTAGCTTCCTGAATATCAATACCAATGACTTCAGAAACTTTCAGCTTTAAACAAGCCTGCACCCAAGAGCCGGGTGAACAACCAATATCCAAAACTCTATCTTCTTTTCTTATCAAATTGTATTTTTTATTAATTTCCAATAATTTGTAAACACTTCTGGCTAAATAACCTTCTTCTTTTGCCTTTCTGAAATAGAAATCTTTTCTTTCCATCTATTTCTAATAAATTTAGCAGAATAAAAGCGTTTTGCTAATAATATAAGGATACTTCATAACTTGCAATCATGCACATTAATGTGTTTGCTTTTCTTCTGATTCCATCATAATCTAGATTAACTGCTTTAACCAGGTCTTCAATAGCTTCCACTCCTTCTAAAACCTCATTTCTTTTAAGATAACTTTCTGGAATGAGACTTCTTAGCTTTCCTACAAGCGGTTTGACTTGCTCATCTTTTGCTCTAGCTATATACACTATACCTTCTAAATAATCTCTTGCCCTTGCAGAAGGAATATTTGATGTTAAATCAGAAATTGCCATATTAATAAATAGGGTTGGGTATATTTATAGTTTTCTCTGTTAGAGTATAACAATAGTTTTATAAATTTTAAAAGATATTGAAATTTTATGGAAAAAAAGAGGCATAGTGATGATTTAGATTTTCTAGCTAAATTAGATTATAATAAAGGGGCTGTAATTATTGGTTTGGTTTTATTTTCGATAGGGTTAATCTATGGTTTGGAGTATACAGGAAGCACAGTTATTGAACCTGTAAAAGAATTTACTATTTTTGCTGAAAAATGGGAGTTTGTTCCTAGCGAGATAACAGTAAAAAGAGGAGATAAAATAAAGATAAATTTAGCAACAAGCGAAGTGAATGAAACTTTCAGCTTTAAATTAAGCAGGTATATGTATAATGATTTAGTGATTATTTATCCTAATGGAACAAGCACTTATGAATTTACAGCATATGAGCCTGGGACTTTTGTTTACAGATGTGAAGAGCCATGCGGATTTGGGAAAAATTTAATGGTTGGAAAGTTGATTGTAAATCCATATTAGAGAATATTAATTTTTAAATATTATCAATTATTTACTAAATTATGACAGATTATTCTAATTCCAAGATTGAAACTTTCAAACAATGCAAATGGAAATATAAACTAAGGTACGTAGATAAAATACAGCCCGAGATTAAAACAAGTGTAGAAGCTTTTATGGGGCAGATGGTTCATGAAGTTTTATTCAAGCTATATGATGATTTAAGGAAAGGATTTTTCAATACAAGACAAAGGTTAATTGAATTTTATGAGCAAAAATGGAATGAAGAATGGGAAGACAATATTTTAATTGTAAAAAATGACAAAAAATTTTATAAAAATAAAGGAGAAAATTTTATCATAGATTACTATGAAAGATTTAAACCGTTTAATCAGATAAAAATTGTTGATTTAGAAACTGAAGATTTTTTAGAATTAAGCAACGGAAACAGATACCATATAAGAATTGATAAATTAGCTAAAAATGAAGATACTTATTTTGTTTGCGATTATAAAACTAACAACAGATTAAAAAGCCAGGAAGAAGTTGATAAGGACAGACAATTAGCGATGTATTCTTTGTGGGTTAAGGAGCATTTTAAAGACTGCAAAGATATTAAATTAATCTGGCATTTTTTAGCCTTTAAAGAAGATAAAGTTTCTGAAAGAGATGATTTTAGTTTAGTGAGATTAAAGAATGAAATTGAGAACGATATTAAAGAAATAGAAAATGAAGATAATTTTGAAACTAATCCGGGAGTTTTATGCAATTGGTGCGAATTTAGAAGCATTTGTAAAGAGTTTAATTAAGTATCAACAACCTGAAAATTCTTTATCTGAAGGTTCTGATGTATGGCAAACTAGATTAGAAGGCAATATTTTTTTAGCAAATTTACATGAAGGAGTATGATATTTATCTGAGTTTTTACTTGAGACAAATAAACAGGTTTTTTTAAGATCTTCACACGACCAGACTCCTAATTTATTTGATATGGCCTGAGCTTCTAATTGTTTTAGCTCAGAATATCTTTTAGTATCATCTTTATACTTATCGTAAACTTTTGCATACCCACTTTCAACAACAACACCATTAACAAGAATTAAATTGGTTTCATTTAAGTAAATATATCTTAACAATCTTCCGTATTTATCTCTATCACTTATATCTTTTTCCAAATAAACTTCCTTATTAAAAACTAATTCAGATAATTTTTCTTTAGCTTCTGAATAATAGCATTCTCCTGTTTCGGGGGTATTAATTCCTGAGAATCTAACTCGTTCTGAGTTATCTAGATCTAAAGTATCTCCATCTACAACATTTGTGACTAAGAACGGACCTTCTAATTTAGGTTCTGAGACAACAAAGCCGGTAATTGAACATCCGGAAATAAATAATAAAGCTAATAGTAAATATTTCATTTTAAGTAAGATTTTTATATTATGAAAGGTTTTTAAAATTATATGTACTTAAGAAGAGGGTCGATTTTATTGATATTTCTGTTATTTATTCCTTTAGCTTTTTCTTTTGACTTTCAATGCAGGGATGGAACTTTATTCGGGAAATGCAATGAGAAAAGTGAGATATGTGCCAATGGACCTAATTTAATATTTAGAGAGAATGTAAATCTTGAAGAAAGTGAAAATTATTTGTTTTTTTCTGAGGTTAATAGTGATTGTAATGTTTATGAGCTTAATTTAAGCAGTGTTGTGGGATTAGATAGAACTGATAAAACTTTGGTTAAGGAATTTAGTTTGAATGATAGCTATGATGGAAAAGTTAGGTTATTATGCGATGGTTTTGAAATTCCTTTAGGAAATGCTTATATTGGAAAATTAAATAATGAAATAGGATTGTATAACGATATTTATTATTGCGGAATATCGCAGGATTTTCTTGATTCTTTTCAAAAATATTTAAATGCTAATGGCGAAGAGAGAGAAAAATTAAAAGAAGAGATGAGAGATAAGTTTGGATTAAGTAGCAGCTATTTCAGAAGCATAACTGGAAATGTTGTTGCTGA
>Ga0209542_10007289_pt1 | contig 21119 bp, 22 predicted proteins | sample RifCSPhighO2_01_FD_184028 | JGI IMG/M metagenome (GOLD analysis project Ga0209542, IMG submission 184028) | Soil microbial communities from Rifle, Colorado - Rifle CSP2_plank highO2_0.1 (SPAdes) (version 2) | ecosystem: Environmental > Terrestrial > Deep subsurface > Rock core/Sediment ... | reverse complement strand
CGCTCTCTTAGAGTGCAACACATATCCCACAAAAGAAACAGGGAGTAATTGTTCGCCAGATCCTCCGTGAATTAAAACCTTCTGGCGGTAGCCTACCCCCACGAAAGAACCAGGGAGTAACTGTTCAGATTAACAGAGAAAAAGTGCGCATCCGCGTAGTAGCCTACCCCCACGAAAGAACCAGTGAGTAACTGTTCTCAAGATTGCTGAAAAGCTACATCCTGAGGTTGTAGCCTACCCCCACGAAAGAACCAGTGAGTAACTGTTCAAGCGGACTGAACTTTTTGTCATCGCCATTCGTAGCCTACCCCCACGAAAGAACCAGTGAGTAACTGTTCGACACAGTAGGGTGCGGACCCCCACTGACAATGTAGCCTACCCCCACGAAAGAACCAGTGAGTAACTGTTCCAGAAGAAATGAGCAACGAGAGAGTTTTCTTTCCAGAAATCTGAAAAGCTTCATCCTTGGGAGCTCATCCCCAAGGCGGCGCGGCTACAGCGCATAAGCTATGCCCGATGCACAGCCCCAAGGGATTGGCTCCAAACACTATAACAGTATAGTGAGAAAAATACTTAGAAATTTAAAAAAACTAGGGTTATTTTTCTCATTTACTTTTCAATGTGCACACTTTTAAGCTATCACTAAATCGTTATAAAGTCAAGTTTTTCGGGTGAAAGCGACCCTCTTTGGTACACCGGACATCATGGCGCGACGGCAAATGAATAGGAGAGAAAATTACTTTTTGGTTAACTGCTTTAATAAATTTTAAAGTTTGCAACTCCATATAATAACGATACGTATGACATCGTTTAAATTGTTTAATAAAATATTTACGGTCAATCCGGTGATTTATGCGATACAAAAATACAGCAATATCTTTTTGACGCAATTCATCTATCGGCCGTTTTTTCATGCGTAAAAATTTTAGTACTTCTGCCTCTACGATATCGGCGCGAAACATCTCAACCAAATCGTATGCAAGCGGAGCGCTCGTTGATTTATGGGCAATATGAAGAATTCCTAGCGCAGGAGAAATATCGTATTTTTCAATAATTTTTTTGACAATATTAGTAGCTTGATGGTAGCCAATATCTAATAAATGATTACCAATGTCGTCTGACCCGGGCATTCTTTTACGAAAATTACACCAGTTAGGTATTAACAAGGAAAAATTTTTCCAAAATAATTTTGCAGCGCGCCCTTCGGCTAACATAATTTCTTGGCTAGTATGGTAATTTTCCAGGCGCACGTGTGATAACAATACCTCATATTTTTGCATTAGCAACTCTCGCCGTTGGTTCTTCAAATTCATAATTTTTTCAGCTGAGGCAAAACAGTTTTCGGTTTTTTGATAAGCAGAAATGTGAGTAAGCCAAATAGCATTTACCATACTTTACTGTAACAAAAATGGCGTCCTCGATACAGATGTATCGAGGACGCCTTTAGGTTACTTTTCAGCAAGAAATTCATCTCGTAACTTCCTAGCGATGAGAATTTTACGCTGATCATCGGTCAAGCTACGCTCTTGCAAAGAGAGCGCCGGCGCTTTGCGTTTGATAACGGTTCCACCGTTTTCAACAGCTTTATCGGTCAGTTTTTGTAAAAACCTGCCAATGTTACCTGTATTCTGGGCGCTCCAGTTGGCGCCAAAGGGAGAATTGCCACGAGTGGGGTCAGAGGCATCAGCCAAAGCTCCCTGCTTGCTACGCACCTGCAGTTCGGTAACCACAAAGTGGACACCATACTGTAGGAGTCTTTGGATAACCTCATACTGCCCATGCTGCTTTTGCTGGTGGCCAAGCTTGGCAAACATTCTTGCGCGCGCAGCAATACGCTTCTTCCACTTGCGAGAACCTTTGACAGTTTTTGCAATACGCTCGTCAAGCACATTGATTTCTGGCTTCCAATGGTAGTCTGGGCGTGGCAAGTTGAAACAAAACTCACCAAAAGAAGAAACTACCCCGAGACGCGAGGCACCGATTGACAGAAACACCACATTGTTGCCCAGAGGCAAAGATACTGGTTTTGGTATTTCATAGGCAATGGAAATCCAGAAGCGCCCCGCCTTAGCCATATTGCGCTCATCCCGGTACAGTTCAAACTTTTTCAGCTTAACTGCAGCAGCAAGTCTTTCCTGCTGGAATTCCGGAATGGGAAACGTAAGCGTTTGGCCAAGTTTACCAAAGCTTAGCTGAAATTTCCCTTCATAAACCTTGAAGCCATACCGCCCGGGAATCTTGTAGAACCCGTTTTCATCTGCCCTTGCCCTAGGAGGTTTGGCATCCACATCACCGTTTTTACGTAACGCCAGGAACGATTTAAATGACCCGTCAAGCGAATCAAGCGTTTCTTCCTGCCAGTTACGTGGCACCGAACCAAATTCGCCATCCTTGCGTTTTTGAGTAAGTTCATTAATTTGGTCGTATAGAGTGATAGTATGTTGCTTGAATACTTCCCTTAATTCAAGCAATAAAGATTTTTTATTAGAAATAAAGTTTACAGGAATATCCCTTTCCCGTAACAGTCTATTGAAATCCTTGCAGATCTCATCCTTCCACAGATCAAAAAATCCAGCCTCCTGTGCGCGCTTTTTTTCCTGGCCAATCTTTTCGTATATTGGCTTGAGGAAATCTTCGAAAGATTTCTGTCGATCCCTCAGTGCTGTGTTCCAAACATACCGCAGGTTTTCACTCACCCTGAACAACAGGGCAACCTCTTCGGGAGCCGGAAAAACCTCAAAACGCACTGCACGATAAAGAGGTTTATCCTCTTTTTTCCTTCCCTTGGCCATTACCGGCCTCCTTTCTTGTAAAGAACTGGTAAATTATGTCCCATCTATTGATGGAGCCATAGATTCGTATATTTAGGGGGTATATTTAAATTAAATAGTATATTAAAATATTTAAAATGTCAATACCCTTGTAATGGTTCAATACCTTCGCATCACCCTGGTGGTCTACAATGATATGTATATGCCATACACAACCAATCCCAATATGCCTAAAATTAGGCTCGATGCAATTCGTAAAATTAACGCTGGATGGAGTACTAGAAAGGTCGCTCACTACACGGGTTTTAACCAAAGCACCATTGTCCGGTGGTCAAAGAAAGATATCTGGCATCAAAAAGGCATTGCCACCCTCTCGTCCAGGCCTCATTTGCACCCTAAGCAACTTTCCCGGGCGGTCGTAGAGAAAATCATCGAATACCGATTAAGGCATCGTCGGTGCGCGGAGGTTCTGCATTATCTTTTGAAAAGAGATGGCATTGAAGTGAGTTTGTCGTCAGTGAAACGGACACTGCGATGCCACAACCTGGTAAATCACTCAAAGTGGAAGAAATGGCACATCTACCCGCCTCGGCCATTGCCATCACAGCCAGGCTTACTCGTAGAAATCGACACCATTGTTGATGGACCCATTAATGATCGTTTGTATGTGTACACGATGCTGGATGTGTGTTCGCGGTGGGCATTCGCGTTACCGTTTGAAAGAATTTCAACCCACAAGAGTTTAGAAGTTGTTGAACGTGCAAGGATAGTTGCTCCGTTTGAATTTACGACACTGCAATCAGATCATGGTAGCGAATTTTCAAAACACTTTACCAAACAATTACTGGCCCAAGGATTGATGCATCGACACAGTAGGGTGCGGACCCCCACTGACAATGGACATTTGGAGAGATTTAATCGTACTATTCAAGAAGAATGCTTGAGTCGCGTTCCACGAACGCTGCCGGCGTACCGGAAGGCAATATCTGAATATCTGCACTGGTACAACGAACAACGGCCACACATGGCGCTTAATATGAAAACTCCATCAGAAGTGATGCGAAGCTATTGATTAGAAAACATGTCTCCATTTTCCGTATTGGTCTTTATGAAACTGCAAACTTTCATAACCAAGCTCTTTAAGTAATTTTTCAATTTTCTTTTTTTGAGGCGAATCAAATTCCATGTAAATTTTACCTCCCGGCTTTAGGAAATTTTTGGCTTCAGATAAAAACTTTCTAATATAATCCATACCGTCTTTTCCTCCAAATAAGGCTTCCTTTGGCTCGTATTTTAAAACCGACTTTTGCACTCGGTTCCGTAGAATCGCCCTGAGTCGTGCCGAAGAATTACTCCTGTAATCGGGAATATACGGCGGGTTTGCAAAAATATAATCAAACTGCGTAGATTCAAGATTGACGATTTTAGACTTACGATTTAAACCGTCAAAAACATCAGACTTGATTACCGAATATCTTTTTTGAATCATAGGCTTATTCGTACGAATTAGCCTATGACTTAAACCGTTAATTTTCAAGTTTATCTTAATTTGCTCTATACAATTTTTTTGCGAATCAGCAAACACTACTTGTGCGTTTTCAATATGTCGCATAATAGCAATCCCTATGCACCCCGACCCCGAAAACATGTCCAAAATCCTGATGCTGTTTTTTTTATTATATTCTGACATTCTCGAGAATGTCAGAATGTTATTAATGGATTTTTCAACCCAAAACTCCGTTTCAACACGCGGAATCAAAGGCTTCTTTGACAAATCAATTTTGCAACCCAAAAACTCAGTAAACCCAATTACATAATCCAGTGGCTCCCCCGCCTTTAGCCGCTCAATATCTTTTTTTGCCCTGGCCGTCATCTTCCCATCATATTTTTCTTTGAGAAGCCAGTTAATCTGTTTAGAAATATCTTGTTTCATTACCTTCTTCTAACCTAAATGTGGTATTTTTACAAATAAAAAACCCGAGGCGCGAAGCACTCGGGTCTTGGAGACATTGGTCATTTAAACTGTCCTGCAACAAGCCGGAATTCTTGTCCACAGATCTTGTGCAAAAGCCTGAATACAAGCACGCGATTGCATTCAGGACACTTCCAGTGCCACGAACACCAGAGATGGCCGTTGCTGCCTTCAGTCTTCTTGAACTGATGACATGCAATTTCTTGACCACATGGGCATGCAACTGTTTCTCCTGTGTATTCAACGAATTCCTCCTGCATACGCAACCCCCTAAGCACTCCAGTACTCATGAATATGTCTCCCTTGTTCGACCCTAAAAGATCTGACCTAATACTTGACTAGCACCACCTAGTGCTAGTCAAGTAAAGAGCCATAAAAAAATCCGCTTGTAACGGATTTTTTTTAAACTTCAATTTTTGTAATTTCAATTTCGGTCAATTGCTGTCGATGACCAATTTTTCTTTTGTATCTTTTCTTTGGCTTGTATTTGAAAATAATCAATTTATCTCCCTTTGTTTGGCTTAATATTTTGCCTGAAACTTTTGCGTCTTTTACCAAAGGAGTTCCAATTTCAATCTTCTTATTCTTGTCGCATAACAAAACCTCGCTGAAGGTAATTTCCTTTCCTTCCTCGCCCCCTAATTTTTCTACGGTTATTTTATCTCCAGGAGCAACCAGATACTGTTTGCCTCCAGTTTTTATTACAGCTAACATGTGATTTTACGAAGCAAAGCGAGTAAAATCATCCTGAAATTTAGGCCCTATACCGCAGGTCCTGAGCTATTTTATAATAGCGAAGGATTACCTATGAGTTGGCCTGAATTGAAGGATTACCTTGTCGCCCGTTGTTTATGAAGCAAAGCGAGTAAAATCATGCCGCGAATTTGGCTTGGTAGACCGAAAGCCTTACTCCACATTTTTTTAATGCTACCAAAAATAGTTTTATTCGTCAAGAGATGGCGTTTCTATCTCTCCTATCTTAACTGTCGGCTTACCTTCTGTTATCTTAGAAACATCTTTGTCTATTTTTTCAAATTCTTTTCCCGCTTTATTATAACTGCTTACAGCAACGCCCAAATGACTGCCAAGTTTCTTCATATAATCCTGATAGCTTAGCAAATGCCTGCTAAGCATTTCAACCCTTTTGCGTATTTCTTTGGCTTCCTGCTCAATATGAAGTTCCTTTAACCCCTGTAAAACCGTCTGAAGCCATGCCAAAAAAGTGGTTGGAGATACAATTATTACGTGCTTGTCGCGAAAAGCATATTCAATTAAATCTTGTGTGTTAACCTTAAGGGTGCCAACCTGATTAATCAGCAGGTCATAATAAATTGCCTCGTGAGGAATAAACATAAAAGCAAATTCCATTGTATCTTCAGATGGTTTTACATACTTTGAGGTTTCATCAATTCTCATTTTCAGATCCGCTTTAAAAGTTTTCTCCAGTCTGTCTTTTTCAGACGGATTTTTTTCTTCAACCATCCGATTGTAGTTTTCCAAAGAAAATTTTGAGTCTATTGGTATTATTTTATCCCTTACAAAAACAACTGCGTCAACAATACTGCCATCTTTAAATGCATATTGCATTTGATAAGATCCCGGCGGCATCACATTCTTTAGCAAATTCTCAAGATAATACTCCCCCAAAACACCTCTTTGCTTTGGATTTTTTAAAATATCCTGCAAGCTTTTTAGTTGATCAGCAAAACCTATAACTTGCCTGTTTGTCTCATCTAGTTTTGCCAACCTTTCGCGCACATCTCCAATAATTTTTGTCGATTGGTCAAATTGAAACTGCACGCTCTTGCTGGATTCAGAAAGCTTTGAATCTAAAACCTGCGAAATGTGGTTTAACTGGTTTTGAAGCATTATTAAAGAATTGTCTTCTTTTTTCATTTCAGTTTTTTTGCGGAGCAGCAAAAAAATCACCGCTCCAATTCCCAGAATTACTAAAATGTAAAATATTATTAAAAAATCCATGTTGCGCTAATTACTGTTTAATCTTTAAAAGTATAATAAATGTTATTACAATAAGTTAAAAGAAGTTGCCAAGGAGTAAATTATGCCCAAAACGAATACTGCCATTAATGGATATATAACTATTTTTTTTCCTCCTATTTTTCCATACATTAACAGAATTAATATTCCATCAACGCTCAGTAAAACTCCTCCGATAAATGACACTATGTGTATAAAAGATGTAAAACCTATCAGGTATAAAGCAAGAGGAGTAAAACACACAAGCATCCAAGAAAATTTTTCTTTTATGCCCAAGTCATAAGTAAACATTTTTTTTAAGAATAGTCCCTGGGCAATAAAGGCGGTAAATGTTGTAATCACTCCTATAAAAATTATTATAGAAGTTATCCCATTACCCAATACGTTTCTTACTCCAACCAAAGCTGATTCTGTTGGAAATTTAGTTATTCCCAAAACTAAAAAAGTAAATAAAATATAAATGGCTGCAGGAATCAGTGTCGCAATTATTATTATTTTTCTAAGATGCTGCTTTTTGCTTATGATCATTTCTTCTACCTCGGGAATTAAAGCCGTTCCCCAAAGAGAAAAAAGTATTGCTCCATAAGGTAAAAATAAATTTGAAAAATGAATATTTTCACCTAAGCTAAATATTCCCCTAAAGTCAATTTGCGGAAAACCTTTAATGAATATCAAAACTAGTGACACAAGCAACAAAATTATTGACCAAAGCTCAAATTTTGAAATTGCCTTTACTCCCATATAAATAGAAAAACTTAATACGAAAAAATATATAAAAACATACACCAATAAACTGCCCCCTATAATTGGTGAAAATATTGCATTTAAAAAATTGCTTCCTACAATCAAGTAAGCAAGCAAAACTCCGAATGATCCTAAGATTTCAGGAATCAATATTGCTCTTTTTGCCCAACCGCCAAAGTAGTATCCAACAAAACCAGGCCACCTTTTGTAATCAGGAGTTTTTAGGGCAATTTTCCCTAAAATAACGTGTATTGATATGACAACTATAGTTAAAATGACAAAATAAATAAGCATCAGCCAGATGCCTACTTTTGAAGCAATATAGGGCAAAGATAAAAAACCTACTCCAATAATGCTTCCAGATATTGTAGCTATCGGATAAATATAGTTTTTGAAAAAATCCTTATGCATTTCTATATGATATCGTTTTTAGGTAAAAATAACAACAATTAGACATGATTAAATTTTTGTGGTAAATTATACTAAATGCTCTCATCGTCTAGCCCGGCCTAGGACGCCAGGTTCTCATCCTGGTAACTGGGGTTCAAATCCCCATGAGAGCGCAAATTGTGAATAGAATCACCAGAAAATAGCCAACACGAACCTCACAAAGGGACAAAGTGCAGCGTTGAGGGTTGTGATTGCGATAAAAGCGCAAGCAACTAGAAACAAAAACCCCGCACATGCGGGGTTTTTGTTTAGTTACATGTTAAATGTTAATTGTCATATATCAAATGTGATTTAATAATCCGGCGATATCTGCCAGTAATCAATTATGTATTGGGCCATTTTCCTGAAAACAGGAGCCGCCGAAAGAGAAGATTCAGGAACCTTTGGATCATCAAGCTTTACCAGTATTAAAAACTGTGGATTTAATGCCGGCCCAAATCCAACAAAACTTTGTATAGTCCTGTCCGGGTAATATCCTTTTCTATCCGGATATGGTACCTGAGCGGTTCCCGTTTTTCCGGCCAAATAGTATCCTGGGATTCCAGCTCCCGTTCCAAATCCCCTTTTGACTACGTTTGTGAGCATTGTTGTCACTTCAGATGCCGTCTTTGAAGAAATAACGTTTTGAACCTGCGGCTGCGTATTAACTTCGTCTGCACCATGAACAACTTTTGAAACTATGTATGGCTTTACCAGGTTGCCGCCGTTGGCAAACATACAAAAGGCCGAAGTCAGCTGCAAAGGAGTCATTTCAATTCCCTGACCAAAAGAAGCAGTTACATACTGAAAGTCAGAACCATTCCTTAATCCTTGGTTTTGAGAAGAAACTTCACCCTGTAATGTAACTCCTGTTTTTTTGGTAAAACCGAACTTATCAACGTAATCCATAAATGTTTGATGGGGTATTTTTTGTTCAACCCATACAGCTCCCACATTGATTGATTTCTCTAAGATACCCGACATATCCTGCAACCCATAAGCCTTGTGGTCAAAATTGTAAGCTGTGTCATGGCCTATGGTCACAGAACCAGTATCAACAAAAGTAGTTTCTGGTGTAATTCTTCCTTCCTGCAAACCCATTGCCATGGTAAATGGTTTGAACACAGATCCTGGCTCAAATATTTTTTGGGTTGTGGAATTTTGGAATATTGAAAAGTCCCTCTGGGCTGAATAGTTATTTGGATCAAAGGACGGATAGTGTGCTATAGCCAGAATTTTTCCAGTATCTGGCTTCATTACTATTATCTGACCGGAATCTATATTCACGTCTTTTTTAGCCGCTTGCAATAATCTTTCTGCCTCAAATTGGATATTATAATCAATCGTCAGATAAACGTCAGAACCATTTAAGTATGAAGCATCTGTTGAGCTATTTATTGAATTTAACCCCCTGAGCTGCTCGTCTATCCCCGATTCGCCAGCCAACTGGGAATCATAATATCCTTCAATCCCATATTGGCCTATCCCGTCACCACCCAAAAAACCTATTACCTGAGAGGCAACATTCTTCTGTGGATATAATCTAGAAGGATTATCTTGAAAATACAAATTAGCGAGATTTAGTTTTTTTAAGCTATCAACTTGAGACTGGCTTAAGTTTTTTTCAATTATTGCATAGGAATCCGACTGGCTCATTTTAGATAAAATTGAATCTTTTGACCCACCAATAATTTTACTTAATACATCTGCAAAAGTCTCTTTGTCTTGTATTTGAGAAGAAACAGCATAGGCCAGCCAGTCGTCTTGATTAATTGCCAGACTTTTTGTATCATCCGTATCAGCTTCCCCTTTGCTATCTCTGCTGTTAGACAAAAATACCTGCCCTCTTTCACCTTGTATTTCCTTAAAACCTGCCTGTTGGCCTAAGGCTTGGGCTTGATAAAATTTTCCACTTATAACCTGTATATAAAACAAGCGGCCAATGATAATTGCCGCCAAAATGAAAACGAAAACTTTCAAAGTTTTAAGCCGCCAGTTGTTCACTTCGTTAAAATTCTGTTCTTATGGCACATGCAGTTATTTTGAACAGATACACTATTTTTGTAATCTTTAATAGTTGCAGAAAAATTCACATTAAACTTTGCTCCTCAAGACTTCTAACTGGATTCTCCCTGTCAGAAGTCTAAGCAAAATATGTTTTATAATTTTTTGCTTGTTGCTCCATTAATATTTTTATACTTACATAATAAACCTCTCAAAAAGTTTTTGCAAAATTGACAAATTAGCAACGCGCATTAAAACTAGTTGGCCTTTGCAAGCGAGGTGCTTGAAAGCTCAATGTATTTTACGTTCTGAGTTCGAACAAATCCAAGTTCACTGGCTCTGTTATGGACTTGATTCAAGATGCCAATTTCTGCAAAATTAGCTTCTATTATCTTATTTTCTTTTGTCAGACTGCTAATCTGCTTATTGTAGCTGCCTATTTGATAAACCTCATCGGTAAGCTGGTTAATGGAAAAAACATAAAACACAAAAAGTAGGGCACATAGCGAAATTCCCAAGATATAAACTATCTTCCAATTTAGTTGAAAAAGACTGACCGATTGTATTTTGCTTTGGATAACTCGGTATCCCAATGTAATTGCTGTCATAATTTATCTGTTAGTTTGCAGTGAGTAGCAAATAGAAATTTTCAATTCTACTCACTACCCCACCACCCACTACTCACTCGTCTTAATTACCGCTCTTAATTTTGCCGATCTGGCTCTGGGATTTTTGAATTTTTCTTCCCCTGAGGCTTCAACCGGTTTTTTAGTTAATATTTTTAAATTTTCCTGTTCTTTGAAAAATTTTTTTACGATTCTATCTTCTAAAGAATGAAATGATATTACTGCCAATCTTCCTCCAAAAGACAAAACTTCAACTGACTTTGGCAAGAATTCCTTTAAATTATCCAACTCCCTGTTTACTGTAATTCTCAATGCCTGAAATGTCCTGGTGGATGGATTTATTTTTGAATGTTGAAACTTGCCCGGAATTGAATTTTCTACTATATTTTTTAATTCAAACGTGCTTTTTATTTTTTTAATTTTTCTCTGATCTGCTATTTTTTTTGCGATTTGCCTTGAAAACTTTTCTTCTCCAAATTCTTTTAGCATTTTTTCAACTTCCTGCTCCGGCCATTCATTGACTATTATTTCAGCAGTTAAATCATTGTTATTACTGTACCTCATGTCCAGTGGCTCGTCTTTTTGAAAAGAAAATCCCCTGCCCTGCTCGTCCAACTGCCTTGAAGAAAATCCCAAGTCCAGTAAAATTCCATTAACCTGTAAAAAATTATTCTTCTCTGCAACTTCTTTTATATTTGCATAAGAGCTATTCACCAAAACCAATCTGTCTGCAAAGCCGCTTAAATTCTGCCTACTGCTTTCTATTTGTTTTTCATCCCAATCAACTCCCAAAATTTTTCCACTAGGAGAAGTTTTTTTTAAAATTTCTAATGCGTGCCCGCCTTCTCCAACTGTGCCATCAATAAAATTCTCATTTGGCCGTGGATCAAGATATTCTAAAACTTCTTTTACAAGAACAGGTACGTGTTTCAAATTATTCTAATTGCTCTAATTATTCTAATTGCTCTAACAAAATACTAATTTCTAATAACTAATTCCCAAATCGGGCATTAGGCATTTCGTCATTTTCATTTGCTTGGGTTAATTAGAATAATTAGATTAATTAGTAATTTATTTTATATTCCCAACTGACCTAATTTTGAAACTATGTCTTCAACTCCTTTTTCGGCGGCTTTCTTGTATTCTTCCCATTTTTTCTCATCCCAGATTTCCAATCTATTTGATAATCCGCAAACAACAGCGTTTTTTTGTAAACCTGCATATTCTTTTAAGTAATCTGGAATCAGCACCCTTCCAAGCTTGTCTAAGTCAATTTCAGCTGCGCTTGCCAACAAATGTCTTGTAAATGACCTTGCTTCACCTTGTGAAATTGGCAAACCTCCCAACTTTTCAGACATTACCTGCCATTCTTTTTCTGTGTAAACAACAAGGCAATTCTCTACTCCTTTTGTAATAATTACTTTTCCTCCCAATTCCCCTCTAAACTTTACTGGCAAAGCCAATCTCTTTTTTGTATCTATTGTATGTTTGTATTGGCCTATTAACATTTTTTCTCACTAATAAACACAAATCGTTATACTAAACGAATGAACACTAATTCTTTATGAGTGATTCGTGTTTATAAGTTTTTTGTGTATATTCGTAATTATCAACAGAAACTATGAGTTTTCCCACATTTATCCACTTTTCTCCACTTATCTATATTTATAATCCACTTTATGGGTTTACGTCAACACTTTTGCCAAATATGTGATTTTAGTCGTAAAATTTATCATTTTTCCACAGCTTATCCCCAATTATAAAAAATCAAGTTATAAACCATAAAAATAACGCAATTTGAATTGCGTTATTATCAAATTCCCTATTTTTTCTACCAACTACTCACTACGAACTCTACCCACTAGCCAGTTCTTTCGTTTTTCATTACCTCGTCTCTTATATCTTTGGGTATAGGAATTTCTTCTCCCAGTTTTGAAACCCCCGGATACCGCCAGGCGCTTATTATTTTTCTTTGATCTTTTGTGTCTTTGTACATCAGCCAAACTTCACCCGGTGCATGCGAATGGTGCAATCTCGCCCCGCTATTAAAGCTAATCTTGGGTATACGAATGCACTCATGCGAATATTTTTTATTTGTTTTCATCACAGCCATTGTGCCAGGCACTATCCCTTTTTCCTTTCTTTCTGGTTTATAAAGTAAGTTAATAAGCTTTGTTTTTGAAAGCCCATATTGGCGCATTTTAATTTCTGAATGCTGAGTCCATTGCAGTTTTTTTCTTTCGTATGCCATTTTTAAAATTGATTTATTTTATCAATTTTTACAACTCTGCACAATAAAAAATGGTGGCCTCCGTGGATGCCACCTCTGACGCGATCAGCCATTTAGCAGAGAGTCTGCTAATATCGCTAACCCTAAGGCGATCGCTAAGAGCACTCCCGAAAGAGCGAATATTATGTCGCCCTTTTCACTTTGGGACTTTTTGTCCCAAAACTCAACCCACCAAACCTTTAAGAAGTCTTTCATAAAATCTCTCCTTTGGAAAAAAGAAATCCTGATTTTGAGTTTATAATTTTTATTATCAATAAGTCAATAGACAGTCAAAAAAAACGGCGCCGAGCGCCGTTTTTTGAATTTTTCAAGAAAAAATTTATTGCCGAGGATGGTGAGCTGATGAACGCATCGCAATGTGTTCATCCGCGAACGACGAGGGCAATACAGGGTATTACCCCGTGGCTCTGCCACGATTCCTTTTGCACTCTTGCGTCTTTGTGCAAAAGATCGCTGGGGGTCCAGGGCTCTGTCCGGGGGTTAATACCCTTTATTTTTTGTTTATTCGCCCATTATACTATAAATAAGCAAAAAAGAGGCCTCTTTGGGCCTCTTTCTTGCAGAAGGTCTAGATATTAGTTTACTTCGTATTTTATGGCTTTTATCTTGTACTTTAGCTTTTCAGGAGAATCAATCATAACTTCGTCGCCAACTTTGCACCCCAATATGGCTTTTCCAACAGGAGACTCGTTGCTTATTTTGTTCAAATCTGGATTAGCCTCCAATGTGCCCACAAGCGTAAATTCGTCGCTCTTACCGTTTAACTCAAGCTTTACTTTGGCTCCTACGTTAACAAATGACTGTTTTTCTTTGGCCGGTTTTTTAATAATTTCGTGACTTTCAAATACATCCTCAAGAAAATTAATACGAGACCGTAAAGAATCCATATCTTCCTGAAAACTAAGAAACTCGGGATTTACGTCCTCAGACTGCAGAATCTTAGGAGCTTCTTCGCCCAAAGTCTTCTGACGCTCAAAAACCATTAATTCTTCGTGCTCCTTTTTTAACTCCTGCAATTTTTCCTTTGTTAGGTAAAAAACTCTTTCTGACATTTGCGAATTTGTTAATTTTCTTATTACATTTTATACCCCTGGGTTCCAAATGTCAAACCTTGCCAAAATACACCTTTAGGGGTGGAAAAAGAACGCCACACCCATAATAATAGCATAAGCCATTAAAAGCTGTACCCCTTCAAGCCAATTACTTTCTCCATCTTGAACCACTAAATTGGCCATAAAAACAGAAAGTGCTATTGCAATAAGTTCAAAAGCACTGAATGCCAGACTCATTTGCGTTTTAAACAGCAAGCTGACTAAAATCAATAAAGAATCCGCAAACATAGTAATCTGCGCAGAAGACCCAACAGAAATCTGCAAAAAGTGTAATAGATACCCATACATATACCATTTTCTTTTTTTCAATTGAAATCGAAAGGTGCTAAATTTCAAAAGCCCGCAACATCGTGGGCTTTTTATTTTGCATAAAAAAACCCATGATTAACTAAAATTGTAATCACGGGCATTAAACCAAGTCATTGCCTCAGGAGCTCTTGCCCCTTCTTTGTATAAGCGCATTTTTAAGATTTGCTACCGTTTGCGCTAGATCCACAAACTCTTTGTTGTCCTTATGTTGTGATACAAAAGACTTCACCTCGTTAGAATCTGCTCCATATTTCTTTAAAAGCAATGTATATTCCAAAAGTAATTCATCGGTTGAGATAGAGTAACTCATGAAATTCTCCTTGGGTAAGAGTTAAGAGACACTAAGCTCATATTAAATAATATTTAATAAATGTCAACCAAAAACCCGAGGATAACCTCGGGCAATAATTGAATTCAAACACCCAATACCCATCACCTAAAACCTAACACCTACACACGTGATACTCTAATAAACCCCGAACACGGCACAATTTCGATGCCTTGCTTTTGCAGCTCGTCCATTAGCAAGTTCATTCCCAATGAGTCAGATGACATATGGCCGGCAATTACAATGTTAATATGAGCGGCCTCGGCTTCTTTTCTGTGCTCTTCAGATGTATGCATGGCAATTACCGTTCCAATGCCAGCATTGGCCATTTTTTCGTATATTTTTGGAGAGCCTTCTGTGCCCCCTGTAAATTCGGTGACAGCAATCTTTCCCGCATGATTGTCGGGCGAGCCGACAAAGAGCTTTGGTCCCACTCCAATTTTCATTGATTCTTTGTATTCAGGTACCTCCTTTAAAATTTTCAGAATGTCTGAAACGTATTCTGGTTTTTTTTCTTCAAGCAAACTTTTTACGAATCTTGCAGCCATGTTGTCGGCCGGAGTGTGGGCTACCATGAAGTTTACGCCCAAAATTTTTGCCATATCAATTGTTCTTTGGTGGTTAATGGCGTTGACGCCACGGGCAACTTCAGAAATTCTTATTTTCATCAAGGCTTCTGCAACATTAATTGGCACGCCATATTGGCTTAAAACATCCGCCTGCAAGTGCATAACGTCGGCCAATTGAGCCAAACCTCTGCCTTCAGGATGATGAGCAATAGTCAGGTCAATATTTCCCAATTGCTTTGCCAGCATAATTTCGGCTGGTTCTATGTCAATTCCAACCAAAACTCTTTTAATTTCTTTGTCTTGAGCAACATTAAAAATACCCGAATCCATAAATGGATTCGTTAGGGCATCTTGATCAAACTCGTCTTTTTGATCAAACGCGAGAGAATCAAACTGCTTTCTCTTTTTATCTAAAAGTTTTTGCACACCCTCTCTGCCGCGAAAATCTGCCTCTGTTCCTTTTTGAGTAAATAAATTAAATATCTCTTTTACTGTCATAAAAAAAATCTACATCTTAAATTCAGGACTTTACGGCCTTGTATCTCTTGCTTCTGCTCTTTCGCCATCTTTTGTTTATTCTGGCATTATGCCTTGTTGTGTTGCGCTTCATATTATTTTACTGCTGCTTTTTAGGTTTTACAGCTTTTTTTGTTTTTTCAAATTTTGGCTTTTCACTCTTTGCAGGCTGTTTTACTTCTGCCTTCTGCGCCTCTTGCACTTTAATATTTTTATCAAACCTTTTATATAACTCGTCTATTAGTACCTTATGCTGCCTAATATCCAAAACCGTAGCTCGTATTCGAGCCTTTTCAAGTCGTATGAATTTTTTATCTGATCTTTTGATTGTGTTATTTTTAGACATATTACTTAAAAACAAAAAGCACATTTCTATGCTTTTTTCACTCTAACTCATATAAAGCAAAAAATCAAGATCCTTCTTGTTTGCCTAAAGATTTACCAGCCTAAGGATATTAAAACACGGCTAACTGAGCTTGCAATTCGCGGGCATACTTTTCTAAAATATCAACCATGGATTGCAATATGGATTGCAATATGATAGAGCTATTTGTATTAGAGTTCGTGATGAAAGCCAGAGTGCCAGGAGCTTGATTAAGCGCTTCCAGTGTAAGAGGCCCTACATTTCCCGTGTTTCTAATAGAATGGGCTTTTTGAAAATTCCTCACAGATGCAATGGTAGTGGGACCATAATATCCATTAGGAGCTATATATGAAGGAAAATATCCAAGATTCTGTAATATTATTTGCAAATTCAAAACATCATTACCAGAGTCGGTTAGACACATGTACCTGGGAAAAATGTAGGTTTCGTTACTAAAAAGTATTGTAGGTATTTCTAGTATAGGAGTTACCGGAGTTACTTGTGGTATTTGGGCTTCATAAGCAGGAATAGGCAAATATTGGGCAGAGCTTTCGTTATAGCTTGTTTGGTAGGTAAAACCACCGTATCCCACAGCTAAGGCAGTATTTATTGCAGACAAAGAAAATTGGGAGTATATTGACGGACCAAAAACAAAAACAAATGCCAAAAGCACCAATAAACTGAATAAAACTTTTGAATATTTTTTACTAATGAATTCTTTTAAAATCATATAATAGAGCTACTATTATGTGTATTATACTATTATAGTACTTTATCTGACAATATCTCACACCTCATTAATGTTAATGTAATATTTTATACAACTTTAGATTTTGCGTCTCTTTTACAGGCTCTAAGCCGACCACACCGTCAATCCAGCTGTATTTTGCCCAATCCACCTCCTTTGCCAAAATGACATAACTTAAGCCTGGAATATATTCTTTTAACATGTTTAAGCTTCCTTTTAAATCAATCCAATCTTCCACTTTTTGACCAACAAAATCTCCGCTGTTATCATAGATGCCTCCCCATTCCATGTTAGTGCCTTGCACCACGGGGCACGAAAAAAAGTTCTTGGCCGGAGTAGCTGTTACTCTTCCCATCCACCCAAATCCCATATACATATGCCACGGGAGAAACAAAATAGAACCATTGCACAAAGAAATCTGGCTGCCATATTCTGCTTTCTGATCGTTTACTATGTAGCTATTAATTTCTTGCCAATCTTTTGGATAGTCAACCGGTTTCACCTGCCCCCAGAATCCAAAAAGCAAAAGTGGCGCCTGCATTATTATAACACCAGAAACAACCACAAGATTTAACAATTTGTTGTCCCATATCATCTTTTTACTAAATAACTGAGATAATCCTAGCGCTAGAAATGCCCCATATGCAACCACTACAAGGGAGACCCATTTTTGAGTTTCCCTTAATCCTTTGTAAAACGGAAGTTTGCTAAATAGCCAATATGTGATCTCTCTTGAAATTGGCAACCGAACCCCGACTGCCAAAACAACTGAAACAAAAAACAAAACTAGCAATCCTATTGCTAAATTTCTCAGCTTTTTCTCTTTTAGGCCATACAACAATCCCCACAACATTAATGGCATAAGTAATAGAAAACTTCTGCCCCAATTTTGGTTTTGCAGAGTCAAATCAAAGTACCTTTGCTGATCTTTCCCCCAAAATCCTGACATCATAACCACATTTGCTAATGCGCTAATTCCATTGCTTCCAGAAGTTTGAAAAGCAATCAAGTCATTTTGCTGTATCCCATTTTCAATAAATTTGCCCAATTGAGAAGACGAATTGAATAAACCAATAAGCCAATTGGCATTTATAACCAATATGATGGCACAGATTGCCAAGGTATTTTTTACAACCTGCCATATAGGAAACTTTTCAACCAGGAAGATAATTGCCAAAACCAAGTATGCAAAACCAAAAAAGAAAATAAATGCAGCAGAAAACTGCACCGATAATCCCGCACATAAGCCCGCAACAATAATTTGCTTTTTTGCCTTTTTTTTGGTGTATTCTAATAAGAATCCAAGAGAAAGACACAAAAACCCAAAAGCGGCAATCACTCCCATCTGCCCATAAAGAGCTCTATCATATACAAACGGATTAAACAAAAAGAACAAACTTACCAAGAAAGCCAACCAATAATCTTTAACAAAAAAATCTGCAATTTTTTTCCCACCCAACAGCACAATAAGAAAAATCGCAGCAATAAAAACTTTTTGTCCAAACCCATAAAAATGGAAAAGAGAAAATACGCTTATTGAAAAATTTGTTAAAAATCCGTTACTGAAAAAATCCAATGGTATATTAGGTCCGATAGAAAAATCGGTGAAAAACAAATACCCGAATTTTAAAAACCAAGGCAGTGTTATTGCCACTACAACTATAATATAGGGAATATATGTTTTATACTTTGCCTGTAAAATCATGTCTAGAAAATACCTAACGTTTTTTTATTTTGGTAAACGGATATAGTCAACAACTTGCAAAGACATAGCTATAACTAGTAAAAGATATGCGTAAGCAGCTATAATCTCTGCTAACTCTTTTTCTTTAAAACCCAGCATAATAGGACAAGAGGCCATAAGCACCAATGACAGAATCACAACAACTCTGCTATCTAAACGATAAAAAAGGAATACCCAAAATATAAGCCATAACCCTCCGGCAGGAGCACCAAATCTCCAGAAGAAAAAACTGGTCAAAAGTATTGTTAAAGAAAACTTTATAATTTCAGATATCGTAAATTTTAAAATTTTAATAAAAGATTCCATTTTTATTTCTCTATATTTTTAGTCTTGAATTCTTAATGAACAAACTAGCAAGGAACCATGTTAAACATGTAAAAAAAGATATAAGAGACACAAAAATCCCAAAATAAAACCAGCGCTGAGGAGTAAATTCTATTTTCATTTCAATATCGTAACTTCCATCTGCATTTTCAATACAGGAATCACGATTGTCTGCACAAATTATCAATGGATCTATGTACCATACATTCAGAAAACCATTTAATTGATAGTGGTATTCACTTGGTACTGAATTTTCTTTAACAAAAGGCCACCAACTGTCAATTAATCCTTGTACATTTTTAGCATTTAGTTCAAGTCGCCAGCCCGGATTATAACTCTCGCTCATTGCCAAAAAAAATGGTGTTGTTGCGCCATTGATGTGAACTAGTTTATTAGTTGGACCAACTAAGTCAAACCTTACATTTTTTGGATCTTCAAGCTTATCATCCATAATGCTAGCTAAGTAGTATGTGTTATTTAAATTTGGAATTTCTGTTAGTCTAAAATTATCATAGCGATTAATATTATTTGTTTTACCGTCGGACTCTTCAGTATAAACATATAAAACAAGAGTATTTGCTCCATCGGGCACTTTAATATCTTTAGAAAATGTATGCCAATAAGAATCTTCGACCGGTAAAATTTCCCTCAAAAACGTCTTATTGGCGTCGTCAAATCCTACATAATATGCTGCATGCGAGTTGTTTGGACTCTGATAATCAAAACTCAACAGATAGTGACCACCAGAAAAAACTGGCGTACTTATAAAGGTGCATGCACTGTGCCTAGTGGCTTCAATCTGCAGAGATTGGTTTCCATCGCTCTTATCTGCCGTATCTAAACTTATTGCTAAAATCGGATTTGTGTCGTAGTTATTGCAATCGCCAACCTCCGTTTGCCATTTACCTAGTTCAAATGATGGATTGTCAATGAGATTAGTAAAAGAATATGCTGGACTTTGATATGTAGCAACATTTTCACTGCTTGACATGCTTAGGTTATCTTTAAAGTTTTCTGTAATTTCTAAATTGTTTAAAGAAATTTTACCATATGCATTATTTACATTATAAAAATTATAATACTTTTTGTCATTGGCACTAAAGTTAGCAATAAGCCTGTCGCCATCAAAACCGACGCCTTTGTTAAGATTAACAAATGGATTAATAGCATCTGTTAATGGATCTCTATTATTACCTTTAACAAGTTTAGCAAAGTAAAACTGGCCATCCAGCTTATTGGTAATAAAGTCATAGTAAGAATTAAAGTTGCCTGATTCGCTAAGAGAATAAAGATTAGTAAAAGAAAATATAGGTGGTTTGTAGTTTTTATTTTCAAAAACCTTTATACCCCCAAGTCCAGGAACATCAACTTCACTTAAGAAGTTAATACTTCTTATTTTTTTTAAATATTCTTGATATCTGCTACCATAGTAAAAAAATACATTGTCTTGGTCATCTTGCATGGGAAGAATAAAATATTTTATGGAGGAAATATCGGCAAGAATTTTACCATAATTCTGTTCAAAGGGACTTAAAATAAAATCTGCATAATTTTTCGTTTGCAACCATTTTTCATAGTAATCTTTATATTGGTTATCGGCCACACTAACAGATGATATTTTAGGCTTATCAAAGTTATAAAATCCCCATTGAGAATCTCTTGGAATCCAATAGGTCCTAAAATAGTCTCTCTGTTTTGAAATTGATTCATTTAAAACCCCATATTCTGATGGCTGGACCTTACTAGCAAATAGCCAACCAGCATCACCAGTGATAAACGGCATTGATGCACAAATAGGAATTACTAAGAACAAGCTGATTACCATGCCTTTTACAATGTTAGAAATTCTATTATTTGACAAAACTATGTACTTTAAAGAAAAAGCGAACAAACCAAGATACCCTATGCAACTAATAAGATAGAATTTTGACGGTTCGCGAAAAATATTAAAACCTGGCAAATTGTAATACAGCCATCTATAAAGACCATTAAAAGGAGGTGCTGATTGTTTTGTTAAGATTATTCCAATAAGAGAAATTATGCCAAAGAATAGTATTAGTTTTCTATCTTTTAAATTATCTATGCGATAAGTAAATAAAAGTATTCCAAAAGAGAATATTGGAACAATCCAAAAATAGAATGGTATCGGTTGATTAACGAATGAAATCATATTTCCACCATTCCAGGAGTAGAAATAATTAGTAAACGAATATAAAATATTAAAAAACTTTTCTCCAAACAAACCCCTATTGATAATCGATGAAATTGCTT
>Ga0209542_10007287_pt1 | contig 21119 bp, 23 predicted proteins | sample RifCSPhighO2_01_FD_184028 | JGI IMG/M metagenome (GOLD analysis project Ga0209542, IMG submission 184028) | Soil microbial communities from Rifle, Colorado - Rifle CSP2_plank highO2_0.1 (SPAdes) (version 2) | ecosystem: Environmental > Terrestrial > Deep subsurface > Rock core/Sediment ... | reverse complement strand
ACAAAGAGAGACAGCACTGAAATAGTCATCAAAATCCAGAAAAAGCGAACTCGATGGTCGTATGAAATTGTTTTTGTCTTGTTTACCATATTTTTTCTATAACTCGTAACTTGGCGCTCCGTGAGCGCGGATTGATTTCAATCTCTTCGGCGCTCGGTGTAATTGGTTTTTTAGTCACTTGTTTAGCAACTTTTTCTTTAATTTTGTCTCGAAAGAAGTTCTTTACTATTCGGTCTTCCAGACTGTGGAAGGATATAACCACAAACCTTCCCTTCTCTCTGAGGGCCTTGAAGCCTTTCTCTAATCCAATCTCCAAGCTGGTGAGTTCATCATTCGTCGCAATGCGGAGAGCCTGGAAAGTCTTGGTAGCAGGGTGGATCTTGCCCCTTCTCTTCCCCACCACTTCTACAAGGTCAAAGGTGGTTCTAAACGGTTTGATCTTTCTTCTCTCTACAATCTCTCGAGCGATTCTTCTTGAATTACTCTCTTCCCCGAAGCCGCGGAGGATAAGTTCAATGGCATGCTCATCCCAGGAGTTTAAAATGTCAGCAGCTTTGAGACCAATGCCAGACATGCGCATGTCTAAAGGTTCATCTTTGAGAAAAGAAAATCCCCTACCTCCGCCAGCTGGCGGATCAAGTTGATCAGAGGAAATACCGAGGTCGAAAAGTATGGCATCAACCTTTCGCGTCACAACTTCGTCTAGGTTTCTGAAGTTTGCTCGGATTGCATCTACATCGGGATCTTGATCAATGGCGATAATCTCTACCGTCGGAAATTGCCTCCTCACTTCTTGACTATGCCCTCCGCCACCATACGTAGCATCGACGAAAAGTTCGCCGGGTTTGAGATCGAGAGCCCCAATACTTTCGTGTAAAAGAACGGGTTTATGCATATTCCGATTCGAGTTTTCTTCTGTAGGCTGCCCAGCGCTTCTCATTCCAGATTTCCACTCTGTCATGAACGCCGGTGATGACAATCAGATTCTTGAGATCCGCAAACTCCCGCAAAAATTCGGGGACAAGAATCCTGCCTATAGAGTCAATCTCGATTTCAGATGCACCAGAGAAGGTGAATCGCGCGTAGCGGTGATCACTTTCTACGTGACCGAGTTTTTTCACCTCCTCCGAGATGGATACCCAGGTCTTGTGGGGATAGAGAAAGAGACAGTGATCTTTACCACGAGTAACAACTACTTTCCCGCCGAGCTCCTTACGAAATTTGGCTGGCAAAGAGAAGCGATTCTTCTCATCAACTGTATGCGTGTACTCTCCGATAAACATATACGAATGTTACGAATTAGATCGAATGATCCGAATGTAATTTATTTGTATTATTCGATTTCATTCGCGGTTATTCGTATTCCACTATTTCCCACCCAGTTGAAAGTATATCCCACTGCTATCCACAACACTACTAAAGTTATCCACTTTCTATCCACACCCCTCCGCAACTGAGAACTATCAACTTTTTTAGCTCTTCACACGTCCAAAACAGCTTTTTTGGCGTTGGATTGAATGAATGATTTGCGAGATGGCACATCAGTACCCATGAGGATATCGAAAATGCGATCTGCTTCCCTGCCGTCTTCAACGGTCACCTGTTTGAGAACTCTTGCTTGCGGATCCATGGTCGTTTCCCAAAGTTCTTCGGCATTCATTTCCCCGAGACCTTTGTAGCGTTGAATGTCAGCCCCTTCACTTGTTTTATCGTTGCGCTCTTTGTCAGAGTAGGCGTAAATAATTTCTTTTCCCTTCTTAATTTTGTAAAGTGGTGGTTGAGCGATGTAAACGCGCCCAGCATCAATAAGAGGACGGAAAAATCTATATAGAAGTGTCAGTAAGAGAGTCCGGATATGCGCGCCATCAACATCTGCATCGGTGGCGATGATGATTTTGTGATAACGAAGTTTGGTAATATCAAAAGTATCTCCTATTGCTGTACCGAACGCGACCACCAGATTCTTGATTTGCTCGCTCGCCAACATTTTGTCAAGTCTCGCGCGCTCGATATTGAGAATCTTACCGCGGAGCGGCAGAATAGCCTGAATGCGTCTGTCTCGGCCCATCTTTGCAGTACCACCCGCTGAATCCCCTTCGACAATGAAGAGCTCTGATTCCTCCGCCGAGCGCGATTGGCAGTCGGCGAGTTTGCCCGGGAGAGTCATTCCCTCAAGCGCGCCCTTGCGTAGAACAGAATCTTTGGCCGCCTTGGCCGCTTTACGCGCCTTCAGCGCGAGAACTACCTTTTGAATGATGCTTCTTGCATCATCAGGATTCTCTTCGAGATATGCAGAAAAGGCATCACCGAAAACAGTCGAAACCATACTTTGAGCTTCTACACTACCAAGTTTTGCCTTTGTTTGTCCCTCGAATTGAATCTCGCGCAGTTTGATAGAAATAATAGCGGTTAGACCCTCGAGCACATCGTCTCCGGTGAAGTTATCCTCTTTTTCACCCACCAGGTTGTTCTTGCGGGCATAAGTATTTAGACTTCTGGTCAGTGCGGTTTTGAAGCCAGTGACGTGAGTACCACCTTCAGCGGTGTAAATATTGTTGGCAAAAGGCAAGATGCGGGAAGAAATGTCGTCTACATATTGAAGTGAGACCTCGACAGTCTCAAAATCATTACCATTTACTTTCTTTTCAACGTAGAAAATATTTTTATGTATTGGTTTACTGTGTTCATTTTCGAATCGCACGAGAGACATAAGTCCGCCCTCGAAGTAAAAAGACATTGAGGGAATCTCAAGTCCTAATTCTCGGATATAGAATGCTTCGACATCGTCCAGCTTATTGAGGGTTCTAGCGTCGAGAATACTAATACGCATTCCTTTTACAAGATAAGCTTGTTGGCGCAGGTGGTTTACGATACGTTCGAAATTAAAGTTAGTGTCGGGAAAGATGGCGCCGTCAGGTTGGAAAGTAATAATGGTGCCATGGAGTTTTGAGCTGCCAATTTTTTTAACTGCACTCTTTCTTTTACCTTGACTGTACTCTTGAATATAGATTCCGCCGTCTCTATGCACCTCTGCCTTGCAGTAAATAGAAAGAGCGTTGACTACCGAGCCACCGACGCCGTGAAGTCCACCAGATATTTTATATCCTTCGCCGCCGAACTTACCACCGGCATGCAACGTTGTCATAATGGTCTCAAGAGCAGAGACCTTGGTTTGTTTATGGATATCGATAGGGATACCTCGACCGTTATCCACCACGCGCACACGATTATCCGGTAGAAGAGTTATTTCTATGTCATCAGCGAAACCGCCCATAGCTTCGTCACGAGAGTTATCGAATATCTCCGTTACGAGATGATGTAGACCATCCGGTCCGGTGGTACCGATATACATGCCGGGACGCTTACGCACCGGCTCCAGACCCTCTAAGACGGTGATGGATTCGGCATTGTAATTACTGGATTTCTTGCCTTTCGCCATATTTTTTACCCCCTCATTTTAGCATAAATAAGGCTCAAAAGAAAGCGATTTTGGGGAATTTTGGGGATTAGACCCGACGAATCGAAGCTTTGAAATCTAGTTCGGTTTTCTCTTCGAGTTTGGCGTGGAGGGAGTTTACTTCTTCGTTAGTGAGAGTGCGGTCAAGACTGCGATAAGTGATGCGGAAAGTGTAGCTCAACTTCCCTTCTCCGAACTTCTTGACGTTTTCATATTTATCCAAGAGCTCAACTTGTTCTATTAAGTCTCCGCCAAGGTCACGTATCAGGTCAAAGTAATCGTTGGGTATGAAGTCTTTGTTTACTACAAAGGAGATATCACGTACAACCGGTGGGAATTTGGAAACTTCCTTGAATTTATTGCTAAGCTTCAATTGCTTTACAACTCGCTCGTCTTGTGACCAGAGCAATCTGATGTCTGGCAGTTCCATACTAACCATGGCCAAGCGCTCAATACCAGGACCGAACGCCCAACCATTCCATTTAGACGAATCAACGCCGAGTTTCTCCAGAACACTTCCTTTCACCACACCACTTCCTAATACTTCTAGCCATTTGCCGCCCTTGCCCACCTCCATTTGCAGTGATGGGTCAGTGTATGGGAATGTGTCCGGAAAAATTTTAAGTTTGACATCGGGACCAAATACTGTTATGGCGATACTTCGTAACGCACGCTCCAAATCTTCCGGTCCAATTATTTTTTTCTCTTTAGGAGTTAGATACCATCCGTCAATCTGATGAAAGACATTCATATGATTGCGGTCGATCTCATCCTTACGATAGACTTTGCCGAAGCTGAAACAACCGACCGATTCACCGGCAGCCATCTTTTTCTTTACATATTCGTTTTTCAGGTAGTAGTACCACATTACTGTGGTATGAGTACGAAGAATGTTACTGCCATCTACGTAATAGGTATCGGAGTGGGAGCGAACCGGGTGATCTAATGGAAAGTCAAATAAGTCAAAACTTATGTCGGTTGGCACTATTTCTGGTACTTGGATAACATCAAAATCTTTAAAATCTGGCAGAGCAATAACGCGCTGGACTATCTCATGTATCGGACTGCCTGGAGTTCGCGACAGATCTGGCATAGCTAGATAACGCTTGATACGCTCTGATTCAGAGTCGTTTCTAGCTTCTAGAGCTTTACGCAGTTTCGTCTCCTCGTCTGACTGTATAACTATATTTTCCGACATTTTATTACATGGTATGGTATAGTGAGTTTTATCGCAAATGATTGATATTCAAACGTTTATTTTATACGGTTCAATCTTCATCTCACTCTTCTTTGAAGTCTTTCTTCTAATCACCTATCTTGAGGTGCGAGAGGAGCTCGATCTCGAGGAAAAATATCTCGGCAAAAATATCAAGTGGTTTCCAACGGTGACTATCATTGTGCCCTGTTTCAATGAGGAACACACAGTTAGTAACACTATCAAGTCGCTTCTTAACTTAGATTATCCTAAGGAGAAATTTTCTATCATTGCCGTGGATGACGGTTCAACTGACAGGACGCGCCGTGAACTTGCCAAATTTGAAGACCATCCTCAATTTAGCGTTTTGTCGAAAGAAAATGGCGGCAAGTACACCGCGCTCAATCTTGCATTAGAGCAGGTTGGGAGTGAACTAGTCGGATGCCTTGACGCTGACTCATTCGTTAATCCAGACGCTCTCAAGAAGATTGTGCCATTTTTTGATGACGCAACCATTAAGGCCGTCACCCCTTCGATTAAAGTATTCGAGCCTCGGAGTGTCCTGCAATATATCCAGAAGATTGAATACAGCTGGGGAATCTTTCTGCGCCGAATGCTTTCTTCTTTGGGGGCTCTCTACGTCACGCCGGGGCCATTTTCCATCTTTCGCACCGAGATTTTCAGAGAACTGGGTGCTTATCGCGAGGGGCATCATACCGAAGACTTGGAAATGGCTCTGCGTATGCAGAAACGTCGCTATAAAATCGTCAATTCCCACGGAGCACATGTTTATACTATCGCGCCAACCCGCCTCAGAGCACTCTACAAACAGAGAGTACGTTGGACATATGGCTTTCTGAACAATGCGATAGACTACCGCGAGATGTTCTTTAACAGAAAATACGGTAATATTGGTTTCTTTATCCTGCCCATTGCTACAATTTCTATTTTTTCTGCCCTTTATCTTTTCGGTAATATGCTTTGGAATGGTTTAACTAAAGTTTTTAACACTTTTGTCAAATTTCAGACGGTAGGATTAAATTGGAAAAATTCTCCTCCCTCCTTCGATTGGTATTTTCTTAACACAAGCACTACCTCTTTTCTAATCTTGACTACGGTAACGCTCACTCTTATTATCCTGTATCTATCCTTAAGGCTCTCCGACGGTAAATTTAAAATCACCCGTGGCATTTTCTACTACGTGCTTATTTACGGTTTCATTGCACCCTTGTGGCTTTCTAGGGCGGTATTCAGTACAGTTTTTAGGAAGAAAGTAAGTTGGAGATAGTTCGACTGGCTCACTATAAATGATTGACTCAAAGAAATACATCATCGCTTTCGCTATCACTGCCGTTATTTTCAGTACGGCCATCTTCGTGTCAAACATCTTGGGTCAAAAGAAGCTTGAGGATACTCGCGCCATCGAGGATCGCGTAGCACTCGATATTCTCTCTTCGGAGACCCAGTTTGCTCTGCTTGAGGAGACCTCTTGCTCTGATATTGGTCCGGGGTTTCTTTCTAAAGAACTAGGTTCTCTTGGGAAGAAGCTCTCTTATGCTGGAAATCAGACCGAATTTAACAGTAATGATCTTGAATATTTAAAACGTTCTTATTTCTTACTCGAAATCAAAGACTATCTCTTGATGAAGAGGCTAACAGAGAAATGTGGTATCAAGCCGACGTTTATTCTCTACTTCTATTCGACCGAAGATGCCTGTGAAGATTGCGAGAGGATGGGCTACGTTCTGACAGCGTTGCGAGACAAGTACCCGGATCTACGAGTCTATTCATTTGACTACCACTTTGATGTTGGTGCCATAAACACTCTCGTTTCTATATACAAAGTTAAACCGGATTTGCCGGCCATGATTATTAACGCCCAAACTTATTACGGCTTTCATTCCGTCGAAGATCTTGAGGACACGGTACCCGCTCTACAGAAACTTGCTGCGGCTCGCGCCAAAGCTCTCGAAACCGCCACCACTTCTAGCGAAAGAACTAATTAAATTTCTTCTATTTAAGCTTCGCGAGCGATATCTCGATGAAACCACCAGCTACCAAGAATCATGAGCACTGCGGAAAATACCGTTACTGACACAAGATATATCGGATTGCCCGCAAGAAGGGCATCGCCGAAAAATACAACAAGAGTCATTATGGGAATATGTGGAATTATTTGAACTGGCAGGAATACAAAAAACGATACCATAGAAAGGCCCGCTGTATAGGCGAATACTTCTGGAAGTGCAGCAAATGCGATGCGAGCCTTGATGAATGGTCGTAATGTGCTGCCGCGAATGAGTATGTTTTCAACTACTGGCAATTGAGTTTTTGGAACAAAGAACTGAACCATGGGGCGACCCCATAACCGACTTATGTAAAATGCGGCAGAAAACCCAAGCAAGTCTCCGATAAGGGTGAGCAAAAATCCATTCCAGAAGCCGAATACCGCACCGGCAATCGCGTAGACTGGTCCGCCACCAAGCGGCACGACGATGATTGTGGACATCTTAAGGAGCACGATGGCAATTGGGCCCAGCATGCCTAGAGATGCAATGATTTCGCGCAAGTGATCTATACCTATCGTAACAGTCACTATATATGCCGCGCCGATGGCAACTGCGATAAAAACGAGATTATGCACGACTTCAGCACGTGTGTGTACAACCGCTTCTCTTTGTTGAGTATCTTCTTCCATAATTATGGAGCCGGGAAGAGGACTTGAACCTCCGACCTGAGCTTTACAAAAGCCCTGCTCTACCAACTGAGCTATCCCGGCAGTCGTGTTACTCTAACTCTTTTTTATCGTCTTGAGAACCCTGCCCGACCAGACGGTCGTTCGGGCGGGTGTCTTCGTAGACGTCGTTTATTTCACCATTTCCTTTCTCAACGTCAGACATGTTTTTGAAAAATTCTGATATGCCGTCCGATTTTTTTAGGAGTTTTGAGTTTCGCATGTTGTCTATATATTGTGCCCTTTTTTCTCTAAGAAAAGAAAGTAATTTGTTTAAAAAGTTTTTTGAATGTATAGGAATTTGTTTCTTGAAAAAGAATGAAATTTTCTCCTTACCTTCGGAATAGAAGTGAACTGCCTTGTGGTAGAGTCCCCGTATGTGTATATCACTTCTTGAGATCGCGGCCAAAATGAAAAACGGTCTTTTTCGTTTCCTCTCCAAACTTTTAGTGACTAACAATGTCAAAATTGCCAGACCAGAGACGGCAAAGATAGCGATTAATGTCATGTTGAAGAAGGTTATATGCTAATTCAGAGAAAAACGCACAAAACGCCCGATTTCAGTACGTTCGCCGAATTTCTGTACAGTATTGCTTATGAGGTCGCTAATTTTTTGTTCAGAATCCTTAATAAAAGGTTGTTCGAGAAGCTCGACTGTGTCAGAGGGAGACATCGCCGCTATGTGCATACTGATATCGCGAGCAACTGATTTGAATTCAGGGTTTTTAGCTACAAAATCTGTTTCGCAAAGGAGTTCAAGCATCACCCCAACTTTTTCTCCAGCATGGATGTACGAGACTATCACTCCCGCACCAAGCGTGCGGTCACTTTTCTTAGCGGCAATTTCACCCCCCGCTTTTTTGAGGAGCGTTATGGCTTTAGTTCTGTCTCCGCCCGCCTCTTCGAGTGCCTTCTGACACTGCATGACAGAAAGGCCTGTTTCCTCACGCAGAGCTTTGATTTCCTTTACGGTAATCATCTTTAAGGTCATTACTCTATTTTTGCCGCCTCTTTAACGGCCGCTTCTCTTCCTTTTTTATATGCAGCTACTATTTCTTGAATGATAAAGATGATACTTTGTCTTGAAGAGTCGTTACCAGGGATGACGTAGTCAAGTTCATAGAAGTTAGAATCGGAGCTGGCTAGGGCGACAACTGGAATGCGCATTTTGCGCGCCTCAGCGACGGCTATATATTCTTTCTTTGGGTCGATGACCACTAGAAATTTTGGCAGAGATTTCAGTTGAGAAAGTCCTCCAAAATAGATAGAGAGTTTTTCAATTTCGCGATCGAAGAGTAAGCGCTCTTTCTTGGTATATTTGCCAAGCTCGCCCTTCTCTCTCTGCTCTGTAAGTTCTTCAAGTCTGGCAATACGTTTTTTAATTTCAGAGAAGTTTGAGAGAGTCCCTCCAATCCAACGGCCGGCAACAAAGGGCATTTCGAGTTCCTTGCCCGCCTTCTTGACGGCCTCTCGGGCCTCACTTTTGCCTCCAACCCAAAGGCCGGGTACCCTTTCTCTACCCTTCCCTTCGACGAAGGCCAGTACTTTTTCCAACTCCTTACTTGTCTTTTCAAGGTCGAAGATTTCGATACTATTTTTTGAACCAAGGATGAATGGTTTGGCCGAAGGATGCCTACGAGATTTCACGAAGCCAAAATGGGCTCCGACAGAAAAAAGAGCCTCAATCATGTCGCTCTTTGTGTTTTTTAGAGTATGGTTTACTTTTTCCACAACCGAGCAAGTTTAACAGAAAAGATGCTCTTATACAACAGGCTTATCGTGTCAATGATTGAAGTTGCGCTTGTAACTGCTGGATTTGTCTCATGAGATCGTTGATCTTGTTTTGTACATCTTGCTGATTTTGATTTCTTGTTGATGTATTAGTGTTGCTTTGAGTATTGTCTGGTTTTGTTCCGCCAAAAACTTCTTCCATTTTTAATCTCGTGTTCAAGCCGACATTTCCGTAGCCAGTAGTTTCCGGGGTGCCAGAGCAAACAATACTATATCTACACTGAAAGCGTTGCACTGCTTTTTTGGTCAATGAACCAAAGTATCCGGTTACAAGACCTTCGGGGTAAAGAGATGTATCTTTTGCCAAAAGACTTTGAAGTTTAGTAACCTCCGCCCCCAAATCTCTCAAAGTAAGATTTCTGTTGATAACAAAACTGGTAGTCGGAGGAGTAAAGTCGGGTCTTTCTCCTACATTAATAACCTTAAAATAACTTACTCCGCTTTTGCCGTTATCTGTTTGTACCAAAACATAATAAATTCCGGGCACCACAGATGGTTGAGTAGTTATCCCACTCTCGTTAGTTTGTGACGCAAATTGTGCTGGAATGGTAAACGTCAAAACTTTGCCGTCGGAAGAATTTATGCCCGCGAAATGAATTTCACCATTAACCGGAGAAACAGTACTTGGATTTGAACCGGAGACGGGATTTGTGGAGCCCACAAATGCAATATCATTATTGCTCGTAAATCCCGAACCGATAATCTGAACTTTTGTTCCTATTGGTCCGCTCGGTGGAGTAAGCGTAACAATAACAGGAACTGGTCCCTTCGGGGTCGTTCCTACGCGTTTATCCAAAAACAAAATTTCATCTTGCGCGATATTTGATCCGAATTGAGCGTTTTGTGGCCAATCACCCAGCCAGCAACCGACCGTAAAGCCCACTGCTGTGGAGTTCCAATTAACGACTGTGAGGTCGGCACTTCCTGATGTTGGTAACGAAGAACTTACCCATTCTTGACCATTCATCGTAAGAACGCCGTACGACCCACTTCCTCTGCACCCCAGTATCGGTTCGCTTCCCTCACTTGTCCAACTTACATGAACGACATCGTCTTGCTGAACAGCCACAGATTCAGCCTGCCCATTTGCCGTAAAGCTAACCTTAATTGTTGAGGCAAACGCTGAAGTAGAAATACCAAAAAACGCAACTGCAAAAAGGGTGGAAAATATAATTTTTTTCATATTTTTGATACTGCCAGTATAACATACTGGTTGCCAGTTTTTCAATCAGGACTATTGGCGGATCGGCTTATCGTCGCCCGCCTGTCCCGCATGCGCCGGCATGGTAGGCAGGTATCCTTTCATGGCATCTAAGATAGGCTCGATTTCCCCTTTCAAGATTTTTTCAATATTGTGCCAGGATTTTTTGATACGGTGATCGGTTACCCGGTCTTGGAGGATGTTATAAGTACGAATTTTTTCTGACCGGTCGGCTGTGCCAATTTGAGTCTTGCGGTTAAGAGAGTGTTTGGCCGCCTCCTCTTCTTCCTTCATAACCTCAAGCTTGGCGGAGAGGATACGCATGGCATTCTCGCGATTTTTCAGTTGACTTCTCTCGGCTGTCGAGCGCACATCGATACCGGTTGGTTTATGAATAATTCTGACCGCTGTCTCTACTTTGTTGACGTTCTGCCCACCCGCTCCTCCAGAACGAGAAAATTCTATTTCAAGATCCGTTGGTTTTATTTCCATCTTGGTTTTTTTTCGAATTGGTAAGATGGCCACTGACGCAGTGGAAGTGTGCACCCGGCCCATTTTTTCTGTCTCTGGTACTCGCTGAATACGATGCACCCCTGTCTCGAAGCGTAGTTTCTCAAATACTTTCTCCCCTCTCATTTCTATCGCCACTTCTTTATATCCACCCAGAGAGCTTTCGGAGGCATAGAGTATTTTCGCGCTCCAATTCTTGAGACCAGCGTACAGGATATACATGTTGGCGATTTCTTTGGCGAAGAGCGCGGCCTCTTCTCCCCCGGCACCGGCGCGCACCTCCAAGATAATCTCATTCGGAAACTCCTCTGTTTCCACATTTTCTTTTTTTTTCCACTCTTGCCAATCCATCCCGTACGAAGTTATTGCTTACTAATCGCTAGATAATAATGATTGTTCATGACTGGTATAAGGTTACTTCGTACGGGATCCATTACTTCTTAGCCTTAGCTCGTTTCTGTTTGAAGCGCTCGACTCGACCTGCAGTATCGAGTATCTTCTCTTGACCAGTATAGAATGGGTGCGTGGCGGACGAGATTTCTACCGTAAAAACGGGATACTCTTTTTTGTCTATTTTAGACTTGGCAGTCTCTTTAGTTGCTACTGTGGAAGGAATGATAAATTCAGTGCCGTCAGAATTGTCGATAAAAAGCACCGGTCGGTAATCTTTTGGATGTATCTCCTTTTTCATTATACGAATTATACGAATTTTATCGAATAATGCAAATTTGTATTATTCGACCCCATTCGTATTATTCGCATTAGAGGTTTTGCAAGAAATCAATATCTCGTTGGAGACTGGCAGCTCTTTCCATTACCTTATTACCATAACGTAAACCAACATTAGCTCTGCCATTGGTGTAGCAAGTTTTGCCGGAATAATAACGGCAAGCGGCGCTGCGCTCGTTGGTATAATCTTGGATTCCAGCACCGAGGTCAGCAAGAAAAATTGCCGAAGCCATGATAGCATCGGCAGGATCCCAAGGATCGGGGGTAGTTTTATTAGTTGCTGTGGCAATCTTGTTTGCCATTAGATCCCAAGTCGAGGGAATAAACTGCGCGGGACCCATAGCCCCGCCGAATCCGAAAGTGCTCGATACCGGACACGAGACTCTTGTTTCAAAGGGGTCTCTTCCAAGATTTTTTAAAATTGTATCAAGGATCGGTAAGTCCCGCGTGGGATGAATGCCGTTCGAGAATATCTTACCAGTATTGACACTCTTAGTTCCGCCGCCTGAAAGATTAGTGATGACACAAGAACCAACATTGGCGCCAAGGTTTGATTCTTGTTGGAGAATGGCCAGTATAAATGCTGATCTTACTCCGGTCTTAGCGCTAGCTACTTCCGCGTACGAAAGTGCGGTGCCGAAGGGAATAGCTATGGAATCTCGCAAGGGAAAAAGCGCTGCTCTGATTTGAGCTGCTTTTGCCTGCTTATCCCTTAAGACTTGCTCGTAAGTTTTCTCTTTCGTTTTATTTATAGCAAGAAGGTTCTTTTTCTCTTTCTGATCTATCTCAACCTCTTTTTTGGCGGCTTCCAGGGCGGCGCGAGCCGCGGCTTCAGCTTCCTTTTTTTTGTTTAGGGCGGATTTTTGCGACTCGGTGAGAGTCCTCACTGTACGTAATTCGGTAAATAAATCGGCGAGCGCTCGTTCGGCAGAGGCGTATGTATCTATATCTACGAAAAACTCTGATAGATCCTTATCAGAAAACACTGCCTCAACTAGTGAGTAAGAGTTAATATCGTTTGTTTTGCGTAAGATGTCGGCAATAGCCTTCTTGCCGTTCGTAAGGCGAGTATCAAGGATTGAAATTTCCGATTGTTTGACTGCAATATCCTTCGAAAGGTTTGTAATAGCGATGTTCTTCGCTTTTATATTGGCTTGAGCTACGTTAATTTTCGCTGTGAGAGAGGCGATATCTCTTGTAAACGAAGCATTGTCACTTCTGGTTTCATTAAGTATTGCTGTCCATTCGGCTATTTCCTTATTGCATGCTTCGAGCTCTCGTTCAAGTTGTGCTCTATCCTTGCCCGCAATCTGGTCTGTACAGGTGCCTTGGGCATAAACTTTACCGTGGCCGAAAATACTAAAAAGACCAAAAATTAGTACTAAGGCCGGGATTATTTTAAGTGAACTAAGCGGGGGGCGCCTCTTTTTTTGCTTCGCTTGGTTTAGCTTCATTTGTTTCTTCCTCAGACTCCTCTTTACCCTTCTTTTCGACCTCTATCTCGGACAAATCGACTGGCGCCACCTCTTCCTCTTTCTCCTCACGTGGAGCTGACACTAAGGCGATGACTTCTTCAAGATTCTCTTTAAGTTCTACTCCTGTTGGTAATACAATATCTTTGGCAAGAATCTGGTCGCCGAAGTTGGTTAGATGACTTATGTCTATATTAACGCCGTGCGGTAAATCTTTCGGCATGGCTTCTACCTTAAGTTTGTAGAGAATCTTCACTAGCATGCCACCCAAGTCTTTGATTGCCGGAGAAATCCCGACAAATTCGAGAGGCAACTCAACCTCCACTTTGTGACCTTTTTCAAAGACGTAAAAATCCGCATGACGAGGTACGCCCGTAATCGGGTCTAAGTCTACGTCTTGAATAAGACTTTCTTTAACACCTTTTAGAGTCTCTAAATTGACTACGCTATACTCCCCCGCTTTCTTCCAGACCTTTAGAAAGTCAACTTCAGGAATAGATATCGGGGTAGATGCTTCCTTTTTACCATAAAAGACCGCGGGAACTTTTCCCGCTTTTCTAACCATTTCCAGCTTAGTATGAACATCCCGTATTTCCGCCTTTAAAGTAAGCATCTCCTCATTCTACTCGATTGCGATGTGGTTTTCAAGATACTCTAAAGTGCCTCCTACTTTTTTACCCGGATTGAAGATGTTGTGGGGGTCAAAAATCTCTTTGGTTTTTTTAAATAATTCTAATATCTCTGGACTGTACATTTTATTTAAATACGGGGTACGGATGATGCCGTCATTATGCTCGCCGGTAATAGAACCCTTGAATTCTCCCACAAGAGTATAGAACTTGTCTGCGACTACGATAATCTTGGCTCGCTCACTTTCCTTCGTTAAGTCCATGAGCGGGATGATGTGGAAATTACCATTGCCAGCATGACCAGCGATGTTGGCCTCTATTCCACTGCCTTTCAATATTTTAAGCGCTTTTGGCAGGAATTCCGGCATCTTATCGACTGGAATACAGAAGTCTTCGACAAACGGCGCAGTCTTCTTATCACCGACATGTTCGCGGAGCAGATTGAATGATTCTCTGCGCATGATCCAGAACTTGTCCTCTTCGGAATCCTTCTCTATCACCCTATGCCAAATCTTAAACGGTTTTATCGCCTCGACGACACTTCTTACTTTACTTTTTACTTCTTCCTCGGTGTCCTCTGCGATCTCTACAAGTACGACCAATTTAGGTAAGCCTAGCATTCTTGCTCCGATCAGTGCTTCTGGGATAAACTTTGCAGCAAATAAAATGAGGTTACTGTCGCTCTTCTTGGCAATCTCCGGCATGAAGCGAATACCAAGTTTAAGTGTCTCCTCGTCAAACGTCTCTAAACTCTCTGGCTCAAAAGGCAGGATGGCTTCCACTACTTGAGGCAACTCATCCCAAGACTTAAAAAAGAGCGCCACCATATCGTGATGTAGTTTTTCAGGCACAAGTCTTATCTTTGCTTGAGTGACTATACCCAATGTGCCCTGTGAGCCGACGATGAGCTTATTAAGATCAAATGTGCTGAAAGCTCGATTTTGAACATTCCAGAGATAGTAACCGGCAGAGTTCTTTGAAACAGTAGGCCGCGCATTCTCTATTGTCTCTCCATTTTTTTCTATGAGATTGAATAAGTTTTTATACAAATTACCTTCAAAGTCTTCTTGCGCCATTTTCACTTCGAGTTCATTTCTGTCGAGTGGTTTGACGTCATATTCATTGCCATCGGCGAAAATTACTTTCAATTCCAAAACAAAGTTTTCCATCTTACCGTAGCGTAGGGTTCTTTCTCCACCACAGTTGTTGGAAATCATGCCACCGAGAGCGCACAGGTTTTTGGAGGCCGGGAAACAAGGGAGAACAAGGTTTCGGGCGAGAGTCTGTTTTTCAAAATCACGGTAGAGGGCTCCCGGTTCGACGGTGATACTTTCCCCTACTATCTTCCCGACGTGATTCATATGTCTGGTCACGTCAGCGATAATCGATTCATTAAGAGGTCCGCCAGACATATCAGAGCCGGCCGCTCTCGGAGTTATTGAATAACCGGAATTTTCTCCGACCCATTTGACTAGAGCTTTTAGATCCTCTGCATTCTTTGGGAATACTACAAGTTCTGGTTTGACTTTGAAGAGGCTGGCATCACGACTGTATAACTCAAGCGTGGCGTTATCGTCGACAACTTCGCCCTTGAAAATTTTTTTTATTTCTTCCACTAATTTCATAATCTGTTAAATAATTTCAATCGATTACGAACCACTTTTTTCATTTCTGCCACTCCTTCGGCCAAAAATTTATAAGGCGCTATTTCGCCGGACTTAAGTCCTCTTTCCACTCCGGCTTTATAGGCTAGCCTGATTTCTGTATTTATATGGACTATCCTAATACCCGCATCTATGGCGGAGAGGATATCTTCATCGCTATTGCCAGAAGCGCCATGGAGAACTAAGGGTATGCTGACGACCTCCGCAATAGCCTTTATACGCCCTATATTCAGGTTTGGTTCTCCCCCTTTTACTATCCCGTGGATATTGCCAACGGAGGGCGCGAAGAGATCTATACCCGTCTCCTCGATAAATTTTTTGGCGTCTTCTGGTTTGGTTTGCGTTTGTTCTGAAACGCCTTCTGGAATATCTTCTAAGATTTTTGAAGACTGACCTATGAATCCAAGTTCTGCTTCTACCAAGACGCTCTTTCCCTTAGATTTTGCATATGCCACGCACTCGCGAGTCATTGAGACATTTTCTTCAAAAGATTTTGCCGCTCCGTCTATGATAACAGCATCGAACCCGGCGTTCACCGCCTCCTTTACCTTCTCCACTGAGTATGTGTGGTCTGCGTTTAGAAAAATCGGTAACCCCTTCTCTCTTTCAGCCCTAACTAAAGCCGCGACTTCTAAAATGCCGATAAAGTCTCTTTCCCCTTCGGAGACCCCGATAATTACTGGTACGCCAAGTTCCTGGGCTCCCTCCACCACCGCCTTGAATCCTTCTGAATCCGAGACATTAAAGTGTCCTATGGCAACTTGTTTCTCTTGTGCCCACTTGAGATTTTCTCTCAAATTTTTCATTCCCATAATTCTATCATGATATACTTCTCCAATGCATGACTTCATAGCCGTAGGCGACATTGTCACCGATGCGTTCATTAAGCTCAAAGATGCCAGTGTTCACTGCGACGTGAACAAGGAGCATTGCACCATCACCATGGCTTTCGGCGCCAAGATTCCCTATGAATCGGTCGAGGTGGTGAAAGCTGTGGGAAACAGCGCCAATGCCGCTGTTTCGGCAGCGAGGCTGGGTCTCTCTTCTGCTCTCGTTTCTGATCTTGGCGATGATGACGTCGGCAGAGAATGTCTCGAAAGTTTAAAAAAAGATGGAGTAGCAACCAATCTCATCTCTATCCACAAAGGGCAAAAAACTAATTATCACTATGTCCTCTGGTACGATAATGATCGCACTATCTTGATCAAACACGAAGAGTATAACTATCATTTGCCAGAAGTGGGCGAACCTAAATGGCTCTATCTTTCCTCCCTTGGAGCTAAAAGTCTTGAGTATCACAAAGAGGTAGTTAAGTGGCTTAAAGTTCACCCCAAGGTTTCTCTGGCTTTTCAACCAGGGACCTTTCAAATCAAGTTAGGTAAAGACGAACTTAAAGATGTCTATACCAGAGCAAAAATATTCTTCTGTAATGTCGAGGAAGCAGAAAAAATTCTTGGGTTGAATACATTAGGAATAGAGGAACTTCTGAAGCGCCTGCAGGCCCTCGGTCCGAGAATCGTGGTTGTCACCGATGGGTCTAAGGGAGCTTACGCTTTCAATGGAGAGGAGATGTGGTTTTTACCGCCTTATCCGGATCTTAACCCCCCATTTGAACGCACTGGAGCGGGTGACGCTTTCGCTTCCACTACCGTGGTCGCCATCGCTTTAGATAAAGATCTCCCAACCGCTCTCGCCTGGGGCGCAATTAATTCGATGTCGGTGGTTAAGCAAGTTGGAGCGCAAAAAGGTCTACTGACTCGTTCTCAAATTGAGAAATATCTGCAGGATGCTCCCACCAATTTCAAAATCAGAAAGCTAAACTAAATTTACTGTCAAGGTTGAACCTTGACATATAAAGAGTAATATTATGACGATGGCACGGCAAGTTAATTTCTTTGCTGTCGGAGAATATTATCACGTATACAATCGCGGCACAGAGAAGCGATTGATTTTTCTTGATGAAGCTGATTATACCCGCTTCATCTCATAATCACTTCTGTGTAATAGCTCGCTTTCCATACACAGAAGTGATTATGCAAACACGCCTTTAAATATTCTTATAACACTTCCCCGTGAAAAATTGCTTGTTGATATTGGTGCATACTGCCTCATGCCGAATCACTTCCACCTTCTCCTACACGAGCACATAGAGGGTGGAATTAGTATTTTTATGCAAAAAATTTCTACTGCTTACACAATGTATTTTAACAAACGTTATGAAAGAAACGGTTCATTATTTCAAGGGAGATTTCAGGCAGAACACTTAAGTACTGATAATTATTTGAAATATATATTTGCCTATATTCACCTTAACCCAATCGGACTTATTGATGGTGGATGGAAGAATCATTCAATTAAAGATAAAACAAAAATTTATAACCATTTAAGTTTTTATCAATTCTCCAGTTATTTAGATTATGTGGATAAAAATTCAAGAAATCCTCAAGGAAATATTATAAATAAAACTGCCTTTCCTGAATATTTTTTGGCTCCCATGGACTTTAAGTCGTACCTACAAGATTGGGTAGATTTGGCAGAAAATGTCAAGGTTGAACCTTGACATTTTACACTTGTTCTCAAAAAGCTAAACTAAATTCCTACCAGAACATCCGAGAAAAGGAAAAAAGTAGATAAGCGAGAAACATTATGCCTACAATGCCACCGATAGAGAGGCTCTTGTTTTGTTTATTAAATTTACCTTCTCTATATAGGCAAACCATTACTATAATAAAAGCACCGAAAGCAAGTATACCAAGAGAACCCAGTGACTTATAAAGTACATCTTTATCTTGAATAATTTCCCAAATTGCCAGTACACCTAGCAGTGCTAGCAGAGAGACACAGACAATGAGGATCGTGAGAGTTATTCTACGAATATCTTTGTATATGGGGCTAGGTAAATCAGACGCAACCCCCTCTATTGCTTGGTGACCTTCAAGGAAACGTCCTGCGATCATGACAATAATTGCAACTAGCGTGAGTAAACCTAGTGTTTGGAATGACTTATTAATAATATCTTTGCCAAATATATCCCAGACACCCAATATAGCTATTATAGATAGCACTGCCACAGATGATATAAACGTTGAAGCGGCTGCGTTTTGAATTGTTTTCATACTTTTATTATAACAATGATATGGAGAAAGCTATCCACAAGGTCAATCCACTTTTTCTTTCTATCGCCTCAGAATTTTATTGACTGCTTTGATAATGTCCCTGGTACCCATGCCGTAGTGTTCTATGAGTTCTTCCGGGGTACCGGATTGACCGAACTGGTCGTCAACCCCGATAAATTCCATTGGTACAGGGTAGTTTTTAGCCAAACACTCCGAGACAGCGCTACCCATACCTCCCCTAATCTGATGTTCTTCTACCGTAACGATTCTGCCAGTTTTTTTAGCAAGCATTATTAGTGCTTTTTCATCTAGGGGTTTGACGGTCGAGAGGTTCATCACCTCAATCTCAATCTTTCCCTGCCTGCCGGCAGGCAGGTCAAGTTCCTTGGCAGCCAAAAGCGCTTTATGGAGAAGAGCACCGGTAGCAATAATTCCGACCTTCGGGTTTTCTCCGCCAGCTGGCGGATGCCAGAATATTTGCGCCTCACCTATTTTAAAAGGGGTCGCTTCAGTCGTCATGATAGGTGTTTTCTCGCGAGCGAGACGAAGATAAACGGGCGTACCTGTATCTACGCTCGCGAGAGTCGCCTTCTTTGCCTCGATAGCATCACATGGAGAGAGCACTACCATGCGAGGAATGACACGGGTAATAGCCATGTCTTCTATAGCCTGATGTGTTCCGCCATCGGGGCCGACAGAGATACCGGCGTGTGACCCAACAATTTTTACCGGCCTATTGTTGTAGCAAATAGTGGTACGAATTTGTTCCCAATTTCTGCCGGGAGAAAACATTGCATATGAGCTTATAAACGGTATCTTACCCATAGTCGCCAAACCGCTTGCCACAGACGCTAGATTTTGCTCCGCTACTCCCACTTGAATAAATCTATTAGGAAACTTTTCTGCAAATAAATTCATCCTGGTTGACTCCGTTAAATCAGCACAGAGCCCCACCACTGCTAGGTTCTCTTCCCCTGCCTTTAAAAGTCCCTCGCCAAATCCTTGGCGAATCGGCACTTGGTCAACCTTCTCGTCAAACATTTTCTCATTAAGTTTTAAATTAGGGTTTAGCATTTATTTATAGTGAGCATGTCGAGCTATTGATGTTCACTTTTAATCTTTCCGCCGAGGGTGCGGAGTTCTTTTATCGCTATTTCACCCTCTTCCTTGTTGGGCGGTTTGCCATGCCAACGATAGTCACGCTCGAACTCCGGAACACCCTTGCCGGCGATAGTATGGGCAATAATGACAGTTGGTTTACCGAATATCGCTTTAGCCGTTTCGAAGGCGTCGGCAATTTCTTCAATATTGTGTCCATCAATCTCGATAACGTGCCAATTCCAGGCGCGCCACTTATCAGAAAGCGACTCGAGGGGCATAACGTCTTCAGTGTAACCATCGATCTGAATGTTATTTCTATCCACAACAGCGGTGAGATTCTGTAACTTTTCTTTGCCCGCAAGCATGGCCGCTTCCCAACTCTGTCCGCATTCAAGTTCACCGTCAGAGAGGAGTGCGTAGATGCGACGCTGGTTCGTCAAACCGTGGTCAATCTTGTCAGCGAGCGCCATGCCAACCGCTTGAGAAAGTCCGGAACCAAGGGGTCCCGAACTGGTTTCAAGCATTGGTAAAAAATCTCGATGAGGGTGTCCCTGCAGACGTGAGCCAAACTTGCGTAAAGTCTTGAGCTCTTCAATTGGGAAGTAGCCGGCATGAGCCATCGTCGAATAGAGCACTGGGCAAATATGACCATTAGAAAGCACCAGCCTGTCTCGCTCGGGCCAATCAGGTTTCTTGGGGTTATGCTTTAAGGTGTGGAAAAAAAGCACGGTAAAGATGTCAGCCATATCAAGCGGTCCCGCCGTATGGCCTGAACCAGCGGTAATGAGTGCCCCAATAAGCGAGATGCGGATATTATTTGCCCGCTCCTTAAGTTCAATTAATTTTTCGTCAGTGATTTCCATAAATCTTTAAAGCCAGAGCCTACTATAAATCTTGTTGCTCCCGAGTCCTTGAGCATTCCTAGATTTGTCACGTTTATTCCTCCATCGATGCTTATTGGGAGTAGCGGAAATTTCTCTCTCACTCTTCTTATTCTATCAAAAATTCTCTCATCTAGCGGATGTCCCTGTTCGCCTATCTCGGCTATAGACATGAGATGTAAAAAATCAATTTTAGAAATAAGAGGAAATACTTTTTCTAGCGGAATATCAAGTTCTACACCTAAACCAATTTCAACTCTATCTCTAAACTTGTTGATTTCTTCATTAAGTTCATGAATAATAACTTTTTTAACACCTCTTTCTATCCAACGCTCGATAATTTCTCCCGGGCGAGGAATCATCAGATGCGCTTCAAAATCGATATCAATATTCGTCCAAATATCTTCCTCGAGAACGTCGATGTGCACCAGCTTGAACTCACTTGGTATCTCGGCGAGCTTCTTCTTGAGATCTGCGGCGCTTTTCGCGAGTATGGCCGGGATAATTTCACTCATGGATACGGGCCATTTTGGCAAGACGCCTTTTATGTCGATCGTTGTCTACGAAAGGCGTGTTTAACCACTCTTTAACGACCTGCTTCATCTCTTCTTCGGTGATGAAGCGCGCGCCTAAAGAAAG
>Ga0209542_10007285_pt1 | contig 21125 bp, 26 predicted proteins | sample RifCSPhighO2_01_FD_184028 | JGI IMG/M metagenome (GOLD analysis project Ga0209542, IMG submission 184028) | Soil microbial communities from Rifle, Colorado - Rifle CSP2_plank highO2_0.1 (SPAdes) (version 2) | ecosystem: Environmental > Terrestrial > Deep subsurface > Rock core/Sediment ... | reverse complement strand
CCGGCCAGAAGAAGTCTTGCGATTCTCCTGCGCTCGTTTTCATCAAAATGCCAATATGTGTTTGCCATACCCTAATTCTAGGGTGTTCTACTTCAAAGGTTAATTGGGGTTCCTCTCACTAACCCATAAAACAGTAGTAGTGCCCCAAGGAGAAAGCAGATGGTCATAGAGTTGAACTGCAGTAGCGGACGTTTTGCCGAATTACTTCTCTGGCTCGAGACAGACAAAAACGAGTTGTCGCAATCACGTGCATCCGTTACATAAGCGATAGCTTATTTATTGAATGCTTCATTTTGCAAACGGTAAACCAAAATATTCTCGGAGGGGTTTATCGAATTCAATTCGGGATGCTATTATGTACAATATTTCTTTGCCAATCTTAAAGTCGACCTTCAACATTGTAATTAATTCCTCACAGTCATACGGATAAACCCACACACTTTTCTGAAGCTGATAAAAGCCAATCTGTCTAAGTGCCCTCCGGAGACGTTCGCGCGTTCCCTTTCTCGGTTCTTTTATATCAAACGTTACGATCCTAAAGTGGCCGTCCCACTTTTTTGGCTTCGCCACTTCGTACTCCTTCCCCTCTAGTCGCCGTAGATAATTTTCCCCTTCGAGAGTTAGTCTAAACTTCTTGCCACTCGGAGTCTGTACAAATTCCACGTACCCCTTATCGAGAAGCGCATCTCGGGCCCTATAGGTTGAGTTCCGAAACAAGTCTCTCTTTCTCATTCCTTTGGGATCAATAATCTTAAGTATCTGAAATGCGGCAGGCGCTACAGCCACCATAGCCAGTAATCCCACTGTTGCCACTGAAGCTAAAATTGCACGTTGCACCAAGGCTTTACGGTTCACACCCTTAAGATCACTTTCCATCCCATGCATATCACGCATTATCTCACACATTCACATAGTAAGCTATCGCTTAATATGTGAATGCGTATCCTAACTGAGTAGCTTGTGTCTCAGTCTTAGGCTTAAACTACCCGGAACAAGTGTCTAGATTTTCTGTTTCTTACATAGCTCACTAATGATCAAGGAGGGAACTAATTCTGGCGATATCTGCTGTGTATTCATCTGGTCTTTCTCGTTCATGTTTTTACGATATCAGGTTTGTAAATTTATCTTCGTCGAGAATTTTAACACCTAACTCTATGGCCTTGTCATATTTAGAACCTGGGTCGGAACCTTCTATAAGATAATCTGTTTGTTTGGAGATGGAGCTTGAAACACCACCGCCCATTGCTCGTATTTTGTCTTTGGCATCATCGCGACTCATGGTTTTAAGTGTGCCAGTTAGGACAAAAATTTTACCAGCAAACTTTCGACCCGAGGCCGATCCGCCTTGGGCGGAGGTATTAGCTTTGAGGGTTTGGATGCGGATGTGAGTAAGTAGGCGCTGTACCAACTTAACGTTTCGCTTATCGGCAAAGTAATCTGCGATACTTTTTGCTACAACATCACCTACGCCATTTATACTAATAAGACCCTCGGCACTCGCGCGCATAAGTTTATCGAGAGAACCAAAATTCTTCGCCAGATCTATGGCTGTTTCCTCGCCAACCTGCGGGATACCCAAGGCAAAAACAAATCTGGCTAGTGTAGTGTCCCTACTTTTATTTACAGCCTCAACTATGTTCTTGGCAGAGAGCTCGCCCAAACGTGGCAAGGCCGATATGTCACCCGGCTCAAGCTCATAGATATCTGCAAAGTTACTAAGCAAGTTGTGCTCAACCAGTAAATCAATTATCTTGGGACCTAGGCCGTCTATGTTCATAGCCCGACGCGAAACAAAGTGGTAAAACCTGCGCAAGTCCCGCGCTGGGCACATATTGTTACTACACTTATGCGCCACTTCTCCAGATATTTGAACAACTTTTGACTCACACACAGGACAAGCGACTGGCGTTTTATAAGCCTTCGCAGTTTTGGGTCGCAACTCCGTCAAAACTTGCACAATATCTGGGATAACATCCCCCGCCTTCTCCATGATAACAGTATCGCCTACGCGCACATCCAACCTATCGATCTCATCTTGATTGTGTAGCGTGGCCCTCGCCACGGTCGAGCCCGCCACAAGTACGGGACGCAGGTGAGCCACGGGCGTAAGCACGCCCGTGCGACCCACTTGAACTTGTATGTCCTCAACAACAGTTGTGACTTGCGCTGCCGGAAATTTAAAAGCAATTGCGTAGCGCGGTGATTTGCCTGTGTAGCCCAGATTCTCCTGTAGGTCCCGCTCGTTGACCTTAACCACCACTCCGTCAATCAGATATTCCTGTTTGTCTTTATTCTTCCGCCATTCATTCCAATAACCAATTGCACCGTTCAGACTTCCCACTACTTTGTAATGTGGGTTGACCTTAAATCCAAGCTCCTTCAGCAATTTAAGCTCCACAACTTGGCTAATCGGAAACCCGGTTTCCGACTTGGAATCTAAGTTTCCAAGTGAAGCTATATCATAAATATACGAATCCAAATTGCGCGAAGCTGCTATTTTGGGATCCAGCTGTCTTATAGCCCCAGCGGCTAAGTTACGCGGGTTTGCATACAGAGGCTTGGCGAGCTTAGCTTGTTCGCGATTTATTCTGGCAAGTTCCTTTTTTGGCAACCATATTTCCCCCTCTACAATTATGTCGACTGGCTTCTCAAGTGAAAGTGGAATTGACCCTATGGTTTTAACGTTCTCTGTCACATCCTCCCCCACTTTCCCATCTCCGCGAGTAGCTGCTGTTTTCAAGAATCCATTTTCGTAGGTAAGCACGACTTTAAAACCATCAATTTTAAGCTCACATACATAAGTCGGCTGGGTGGTAATAAATTTCCTATTTCTGTCTTCCCAATCATGCAACTCTTCTGGGGTGAAGCAATCATCAAATGACCATTGGACTATTTTATGTGGAATTTTATTGAATTCCGATAAAACTTCTCCACCGACCCTCTTGCTTGGAGAGTCTACTTGAACAAACCCAGGATACTTATCTTCCAGTAACTTGAGCTCGTGTTTTAGTGAATCCAGAGCCGCATCAGAAATCTTTTGCTTATCAAAAACGTGGTATAAACGCCGATGATAATTAACCGTCTTAGTTAACTCAATTATTCTATCTCTCTCTTCCTCTTTGGTCACCTCGCCATTCTAACACTAAATTATCAAGCTATTGGAATCGGTTATATTTAACCTCTAAGGCGCGTTCCACCCGGCGAGGATTACTTGTGGCACAAGTATTCGATCCTATGGAACGTAATATAACTTTGTCTTTCTCCGGTCCAGATGGATTAGACTGAAAACTGATTGTTGCGCAAGGTTTATTGATATCTTCTAAATCAACTAGCCTGAATTCCACAATGGGAGCTTTGGATATGCTTACTTTGTTTCCGTTACATTCAATGACTGAAGCATCAGAACTATCTCCACCAGAAGCAAAAACACTCTGCATTGAAAAATTACCTCTAACATTATCCCAATAGAGAGCGCACTCAACCCCTGAGTCGGCTATATAAAAACCAGAGAGAGAATTACGGACAGTTGAAGCTAAAATAACCTCTCTTAGAGCAATATTGATAATAGATACACCGATAGTTAAAACCACAGTAGATATAACAATCGCAATTAATAAAGCGAAACCATTCTGCCGATTATTTCTTTTTAAAAATAAAAATGTCAAGGCTATTTGTTAAACGTCCACCAATCGAATAATGTTTCATTTATTTCCGTAGTTTTCGTAGAAATACCCTCCTTCCACCTTACTTTGACAGTCAAAACTGCTTCTGTATCATCTCGACCTATAACACTGTTATCTTTTTTCTTTATTGTTATTTCTCGTGTAAAAATACTCTGCTTGGAATTTTCCGCAGTTGTGACGCGATTATAGTTCTCATAGACAAGGCTTCCATTACTGGAAAGACGAACAAAAAGTGGAGGACACTCGGTTAGGCAAGGTTCTACCTGTCTTTTAATGGTATCTATTGTACACAAACGATTTTCACATTCCAAAAGTCCATTGAGCCAGTTCGTTGGGTCACTTGAATCGCCACTAAAAAACATCGAATTATCTCTTATGTTACGAGCTACTTCCATTGCCTCCTGGGCCAAATAAGTGGCGGTAGTTTGATTTTTAGCAAAGCGGACACCCACTAGGCCTTCCGGTGCCAAACCGAAAGCGCTCCCAATAGCAATCATCATAATAGCCACTGCCACCAACGTTTCAAGAAGCGTAAATCCTTTTTCTTTGTTTAATTTCATAAATCCGGTTCTCTTTGCGAAATAGCAGTTTGTAAATTGAAAGAAACTTGATCTTCCTCTTTGAAACCCTCCATCGCAGTTCTAGCTTTGATATTAATTACAATGAGTGGTTGGAAATTATCATATGACTGTGAACCAATAACCGCAAAAGTAAGATTTTCTATCTTGATTTCCGGCGCAGTAATTGAAAAAATACGCCTTGGAACCTCTGATAGATTCTCACGTTCAAGAGCGTAAGTTTCCGTGTTTAATTTGTAGACTAACCTTCTACCGTCTTGATCTGTAAACGAAACAGCATTTCTTTCTTGACCAAAAGGACAATCTCTGGCTTGTCTAGAAACCGGGTGAGCGCTGTTTGAACAATAAAAACTTGTTCCTACCCTCATCGTTCGAGACATCTGCTCCATGGCAAAATCTAAATTATTTATAGCAGCCAAGATGGCCTGAGAATGGTCACTAGCTCTAGTTAAATGCAATAATGCCCCAACCGCGATAATAACAACAATTGTAAAAATAGAGATCGAGACAAGCATCTCAATTAATGTGAACCCTCTTGTAAATCTCAAATCTTGATCTGTAAACCTTGTTGTCATTATTGAATCGATATTTGACCTGTTATCCAAATACGCACGATCTTTTCGCCATCTGCTTCATTATTTGACCTTAAGTATATTTTAGCACCATTAAAACGCTCTGATATGTCGTCAACCACAATGACAGCTTCTGGGTCAGGACGCCTAAAGGTAATATTCAGTTCCGGAATATCGCAATTCTCATTGACAGATATACCTTGCCCGCCGCCAGAAAGCACACAAAACTTACTGATTGACACCGCGCCATTAATTGTATACCGTTCCGCGCATTCTGTTTTAGTCTTATCACCGCCGCAACCATCACCACTATCATACACACCAGCGGTTCTCCCTTCTGGAACAATATCGGCAAACATGATTAATTCTTTTGAATTATCGGAACTTATGTGAACTCCATAAGGAGGATATATTGTAGCTTGCGTGGAAAAGCTCTTGACCGCAAGCCCATAAACTTGAGCTTCGCGAACAAGCAAACCCACGTCCCGCGCCACCGCAGCAAGAGTACTTCTTGATCGAAAGCGCGGATACCCTGCAAAAACTACTCCCATAATGACAATCATTATTCCCATAGACACCAATAGTTCAATTACCGTGAATCCAGAGCTAGATCTTTTTTTGATATTCATATTATGTGTAAATAACTTGGAATCAAGTATTCGAGAAACATAGCGCCTGCAAGAAAAGGGGCGAAAGGTATCTCACTCTTCATTGTAATGGAATGATGGCGGACTAACAATAGAACTATGCCCACTATGGCGCCAATCCAAAAGGCTAAAATTACAGCTTCAAGGACACCCCGAGCGCCAAGAAACAACCCAATGGCAAAAGCTAATTTTGCGTCTCCAAAACCCATCCATCTACCACCAGAAAGCAACCAAAGTAAAGCAAAAAAGGAGGCTGCGAGAGGACCCGCTAAAATCTCTATCCAACCATTACTATATCCACTATTAATTAGAAACCACACAAAGGCAAAACCGATAAGCGGATAAACCAATCGGTCGGGTATTATTTTGTGTTTAATGTCATACGCCACTATAGCCAAAGAAAGCGAGTATATAATTAACACTATGACAAGCAACAAAATATTTTTTGTTTGATGGGCCAGTAACACAAAGCCGACAGCGGATAATAATTCAATGCTTGGGTATTGCGCAGAAATACGAACTCTACAATTAAGGCAACGCCCTCTTTGCAAAACAAAACTTACAATAGGGATAAGTTCAAAGGGAGACAAAGTATGACCGCAATTAAAACATATAGATTGTCCCCGGGATATAGATCTACCGGTACCTAAACGTAAAATTACAACATTTAAAAAACTACCTATAACAGCGCCCAGCCCAAATAGGATAATATAAAACATTTCGATATTATAACAAAACCCCGCCTAAAAGGCGGAGTTTTGTCTTCAGTATTAAGCAGAGGAGGTTTAATCCTTCTGATCGTAAAGAAGATCGGGGTCACCAACAACACCATTAAACCCACCCGTAAGCACTTTAAAACATGTGCTAGGAACCGCTAATGAAGAATCGCAGTCTGCATCGTTATCGGGCATATTCGCGGCATTCTCTAACGTAGCTCCAATGTGATATTCTGCTGCCGCGCTGGCGTAATTATACGCCTCTTCAGTTGAAGGATCCTTAGGAACAGCGGAGATATTGTTTGGAACCAAGTCCACCAAGGCGGCGGCATAGTTACCATTATTCTCATCGGCATTCAACTCAAGAGCCAACTGAAGATTCTTGATATCCGAAATACGTCTGGCATCACGAGCTTTCCCTCTTGCGCTGTTGAGTGAAGCAAGAACAACCGAGGATAATATACCAATAATCGCAATGACTACCAATAATTCAATCAAGGTAAAACCCCTTTTTATTTTTGACATTTAGACTTTAATTTAATAAACGTATAAGTATTTGTAACATTCGACCTTGTTTTATTCTTACAAAACTAATTATACAGTCAAATGAATAGATTATACCAGCCCCAGTGTGGATAAACTAAATAAAGACAAAAGTGTCTAAATTGCCCCTGTCAAGCTGTATATTGGCAACAATATGCCCGAAAGAAGGATAGCCACACCAAGACCAAGAACAACAATCAGGATCGGCTCTATCAAACCAACCAATAAATCAACTGTGCTTTCAACTTCTTGTGAATAAAACCTAGACACAGTTTTAAGAACATAGTCAAGCTTGCCGGTTTCCTCACCAATACGGGCCATTTGAGTCATCATTGAAGGAAATTCCGGGTAAAACGAGAAAACCTGCGATAGAGATCCGCCTCCTTTCACTGATTCGGTGGCTTCAATAAGAATCTTTTTATACATATCATTACCGACCACTTCAGCTGCAATCTCCATGGAACGAATGACGGGAATACCGCTCTCAAGCATCATATTCAAATTATCCGTTATTCGGGACAAATATATTTTGCGATATAAGTTACCGACATAAGGGATAGATAATTTAAATCTATCTAGAGCCAAATGGCCGGATTCTGTTTTTGAATACCGCCAAACCAAAACAACAAAAACAATCAACAAAAAGAAAAGAATAAGACCATAATCAACAAAAAAATTACTGGTGCTTATGATTATTTGGGTAAAAACAGGTATATCTTGACCTGATTCTAACAAAATACCGGTAAGTTGAGGTATCACCATCACCAACATCAATATCATTACTAAAGTAAAAATAATAACAACAAAAATTGGATAGACTAAAGCATTTCTTGCTTTTTGTATAAGTTGATAAGAGCGTTCCAGATAATCCGATAAAAACTTGAACGTCTCGGGCAATTTGCCAGATTCTTCGGCCGCTTTTATAAGGTTGACGTAAAAGTTTGAGAAAACATTCGGATGTTTTGCCATAGCTTGAGAGATGTTCATACCGCTTTGAATATCGTCCACCACTTGAGTAAGGTGACCTTGTAGAGCGGAACTCTCGGTCTCGCTGGCCACTAATCTAAAAGTTGTCAAAATAGGAACATTGGCTCCAATAAGAGTTGAGAGTTGTTGGGAAAGAATAACAACATCCTTCATTTTAATGCCACTAGTAAACGGGAAGCGGAACTTGAACGATTTCTCGGGTTCCGCCGATTTAATATCAACAATGATTAAATCCTTTTTCTGAAGAAGAGAAATGGCAGAATCAACGCTACTACTCTCTATACTGCCTTCAGTCTCATCCCCATTTTTACTTACCGCTTTATAGTAAAAAAGCATTTGAAATTTAGAATTTAGAATTTAGCGCATAATCATAGAAGTCGTTGGAGACCGTCTGGATCAAGAGTATAGCGGAAAGCATCCTCCGTGCCTATTTCTCCAGACCTGACAAGTTCAGCAATTGAGTGGTTCATATTAATCATTCCAACTTCCGCGCTAGTTTCAAGGACCATATTTATCTCGTGCGTCCGCCCTTCCCTTATTAAGTTTGAAACCGCGGAGTTGTTAAGTAATAACTCATATGCCGGTACAAGACCGCCTGAAACTTTGGGCAACAACCTTTGAGAAAACACACCTATAAGACTACCAGCCAATTGAACCTTTATTTGAGCCTGTTGGGAACCGGGAAATGAGTCAATGATGCGATCGATAGTTTGAGACGCATTATTGGTATGTAAGGTAGAAAATATCAAGTGACCTGTCTCTGCCGCTGTCACGGCAATGGCAATCGTTTCCTGGTTTCGCATTTCCCCTATCATGGCCACATTCACATCCTGTCTGAACATAGATTTTAAAGCAGATTGAAAATCATTAGTATCAAAACGAATTTCCCGTTGATCAATAATAGATTTCCCGTTTGGGTAAACATATTCAATAGGATCTTCTATTGTTATGATATGTTCAGCTCTTTCGCGGTTGATAAGATCGATCATAGCCGCAAGGGTGGTGGATTTCCCTTGGCCAACCGGACCAACCACCAGAAAGAAACCTTGCTTACGATGCGTTATCTCCTCCAAAATAGGCGGTAAGTTAAGTTCGTTGAGAGAACGTATTTTCTTTAATATAAGTCGCAGGGCAACGCTCACAAAACCCATTTGGTAAAAAGAATTCCCTCGGAAACGAATCCCGGCATTTGTAGTATAGGCAAAATCTAAATCTTTAGTCTCAAGGAAAATTTTTTTGTTTTCGGAACTAAGCATTTCAAATAGAAGACCTGTGGTATCCTCCTGTTTAAGCTCTGGAAATTTTACTAAGGGCATAAGTACTCCAGAAACACGAATCATCGGCTGGTGTCCAACAGATAGGTGTAAATCTGATGCTCCCTCACGGGCAACTGTTTCCACAAGTTGATCTAATTGATTCTTGTAATCCATATTTATACTATTACTTTCCTTCTAGAATTGCCTTTACTCTATTAACTACTTCTGTTGGAGTCGCTGATGCTTTGACTATATATCCATCGGCTCCCAAGGCCATACTTCTATCCACATCCTCCTTCTGGCCCAAATTTGAAAGTATGACAACAAACGCCTTTGGTATAAGTTTTTCCTTTTTAATCCTCTCTAAAACCTTAAAGCCCCCAAGACCAGGTATAACAAGATCGAGTAAAACTATATCTGGTTTGACATCATTCTTGACAAGTTTATCTAGAGCCTCCTGTCCCCCAAAAGCAGTGTCGATAGTAAAACCATGTTCGGTGAATTTCATTACATACATATCTAATAAAAACTTATCGTCTTCAACTATTAAAACAAAAGGTTTTTTCTTAGTATCCATAGTATTAAATCATATCACATTTCTTATAAAGCCTAAAATTTCATTGGATTTACAATGTGAATAATTTTATAATTTAGCTACTTCTTCAAAAGGTATAATACCCTTAAAAACCTTGATTAGAGCGTCTTCACGCATCGTCAACATACCTTTAGAACGAAGCAACTTGTAGATTGCCGAATCGTTCGGTTCTCGCAAAATTAGCTCTTCTACATCTTTATCAACTTCAAACATCTCGAAAACCGCCAATCGCCCTCTTGTCCCCCCAGGACAAAGTGGTGAAACCTTGGCATGATATATTCTTTCCGGAATGTTAATTTTGTTTCTAAATTCTGTGGGTAAATCTTCAAATTGTTTATCAATCATCGCCTTCACTGCCCCTGTAACCGAAGACACTTCTTTGCTGTCCGGGCAAAGCTTGCGTATTAATCTCTGAGCTAAAGCTAATATTAACGTGGGAGCAATGAGGTACGGATCAATACCCATATCCACAAGTCTGGGTATCACCCCGACAGCATTATTTGTGTGTAATGTGGATAACACAAGGTGACCTGTTAAAGCGGCTTGAATGGCAAGTTCAGCAGTTTCCTTGTCTCTTATTTCTCCCACCATTATCATATCCGGATCCTGGCGCAAGATGGAACGCAAACCATTGGCAAATGTATAGCCAATCTCCGGCCGCACTTGTGATTGGTTCACTCCTTTGACACTAAACTCCACTGGATCTTCGAGACTAACAACGTTATAACGCTCACGGTCGAGTTCATTAAGCAAGGCGTAGAGGGTCGTAGATTTACCAGATCCAGTTGGTCCCGTAATAAGTATCAATCCATATGGCCTTTTTATTGCCCGACGGATAATCTCCATATGGCCAGGTTCCATACCTAAATCAATAACCTGTTTTACTCCCTTTTCTGAATCTAAAATACGGATAGCAATTTTCTCGCCGTAATATGACGGGAATGTTGATATGCGAAAATCCACTTTCCTTCCATCAAGTGGAGCCGAGAAACGACCGTCTTGAGGTTTACGTTTTTCATCGAGTTTCAAACTGGCAATAATCTTTAGACGAGCAACGATAGAATCATACACACTAGCAGGTAAATAAAGGCTTGTGTACAAAGCTCCATCTACTCGAAAACGAACTCTTATTCTATCTCCTATGGGTTCTATGTGGATATCGGACGCATTACCGTCAATTGCATGACGAATGATAACCGCCACAATCTTAGTAACAGGCGCATTCTCCACAAGGGCTATATCCTCGCCGCCACCGGTCAGTTTTTTTATTACAGATTCCCTTAATGATTCTTCTCCAGCCAATTCTGCGTCAAGTTCACCAAGAACTTTACTTACCTCACTGGTTAAATTTTTGTAATTAGTCAAAACTTCTTGGAAATCCTTGGTGCTGATTTTGAACAATTTAAACGGCATATCAAGCTTATCTGCTATAAAAGAGACGGCATTACGAGCTTCAGTATTTTCGGGGTCAACTATCCCAACTTCTAAAACATTATCTTTGATACCGACTGGCACAAAACGATAGTAACTGGCTGATTCTTGAGGTATATATTTGAGTATTTCCGGAGAAATCCTTTTATCGTTTAAGTTTCGTTCGGGAATCTTTGGTGGTTCATTCTGTGTAAAATCATTATCCATGGGAAATTATTACTGTTACTGTGTGAGTAACCCCTCTGATGAAGTGGTAGAAATTAAAGAAATTGCCAGATTTCTCTCTGTAGAGTCAATTGGTCTAAACGGATTATTGCGCCCTTTCGGTTCCTCCTTCAACTCAACGCTAAGGTCAACTAAACTAAGAAATGCTGGAAGTTCGAAAAGTTTGGACTTGAGGGTAACATTCTCCAAACTCCTAAGAACCCTCAAAAATTCTTGATTTTCTCCTTGATTGGTGGCATTAAAATCCTCTTTTGCAATATGTCGGTTGGTAATTTCTGTACTATCTTTCTTATTCAAAACAAAACTTATTCCAAAAACAAGAACAACAAGGATAATAAAACTAAGAAAAATTTTCTTAAAAGCGCTCATCTATTTGTCTTGCAACCAATAAGTACGTATGTTAACAGAGTAATCATATAAATTAATATCTTTAGCCACAAATGACAGATCAGTAATATCAACAAGACGAAGACTCTTACCTAAATCATCCAAAAAAAGTTTCAATGACTCATAAGACCCACTAACCGTAAAATGAATGTCAAGATGTTCGGGATTATCACTCATAATAGTTCCGGCGCTCGCATTGCTTATGAGATCAGCAACTTGTTCAACCTCGATATTGCGCAAAAACATACCATATGTAGCCGCCATGTTATTTATATCTATTACCAAGCGGACATTATCAACATGCGATGAAACAAGCTTTTGCAGGCGGGATAAATCAGAACTTTTAAAAGAATTGTAAGTTGTTTGCAAGGACTCCCTGACCGATTGTATCTTTTGAGCGCTTTCCAAAGCATGTTCAAGATCAACCCTTTGATTAGTCAAAGGCTCGGTAGCGTTCAGAACGGAACGAGTAGGACCGAAGAAAATACCTACCGCTACGACAATCATAACAAGTGGAATAAGTGATCTTATCATTAAAGTGAATTATTGTTTATTTTCTTTGCGTACAGAATCATCTCCGGAGCGACATTAAAAGAGACGTCGAAAGTGACTTGATTAGTCTTGTCCTCTACACCCAAATTAGAGAAAATTGGATTTATAATTCTGTTGTCTTTATTGAACTCAACAGCTTGGAGGGCCACAGAAGAAAAATCAATGGCTTCCCCGGACATCTTAATTGTAATAGCTGATCCGTTATTAACAAAAGAAAAATAATCGAATCTAACACTCTTGAGAGTCAAAGAATCAAGTAATTCGAAGAAAGGAGTCAGTATGGTATGTTGTCCCAAAAGAGTCTCTCCTGCCCTGATACGTCTGTCCAGATTCTCAAAAACTTTAAGGAGAGACGGGTCAAAAGATTCGTTAGCCCGAGCTAAATATGATTCCAGATCGCGAATATCTCCTTCAATCAAAGATTTATAGGCAAAGGCTACCCCCCAGCCAATAAGAGAAACGAGCAATAACGCAATAGATAGAAACATAAAAAACCCCATGCCCTCCTTCTTCGGGTCAAACTGGCTGGTTATCGACGTCTTGGGTATAAATGATGTGCGTATTGAAGTTTCCATTCTACTAAAAGTTTAACCTATTTATTATTGTACTACAACTCGCCAAGCTCGTGAATGGCTAGTCCAAGGGCAATGGCGAATTCCGGTCCGGCTTCATGTAAAATCCGGGATAAGAACGCGGGAGTATCGGTTTTAACAAATGGATTGCCGATTGAAACATCAGCTTGGAAATGGTGTTTGGCCAAATCGAGAAAACCATGCATTACAGCCCCGCCTCCAGTACACAATATCTTTGTTACCAGCCGGGCATGCTTCTTTTGGTATTCTTCTATTACAGTTTCTGCCTCGTAAAAAATATAATCCAGGATTGACCCAGCTCCTTGGATATCAACCAAACCATCCTTGCGTTTTTTCCTTTCAGCAGTGGCAAAATCAGTATTTGTTGAAGTACTAATAGAAACGGTGATATCTTGCGCTCCTCGATTAATAACATGCGCGATTCTCACAACACCATAATCAACAATGGTCAATTTAGTAGTGGACGCCCCGACATCCAATAAAGCCATAGCCGAAACATCTCTGACAAGTAGTGAACGAATAGAACTAAAAGTCTCAATCTCAAATGTTCTCGCGTCAAGACCAAGAGCGTTAACAATATCTTGATGTTTTTTGACCGCCGATTTATGGACAGCCACCAAAAGAATTTCCGTTTGACCAGATCTGCCTGTAGCCGACAAAGTTGTAGTAATATTTTCTGAAGTATTTTCATTAGCCGGATTTTGCAAATCCTTATGCGGAATTACCCACCAATCTAAGTTAATCTCGGCAATCGGTACGGGGATATGCTTACGCGCTTCAATCGGCACCATATAATTAATCTGCTCTTCCTTGTAAGCTGGCAACTCAATCACCTTAACTAAAGAAGAACGTAACGGTAGCGACAAAGCCACAATTTTGGTTGTAACATTAGCCTCGCGAAAAAGATCTTTGAGGGCTTGAATTGTCTTCTCGGTTGAAAGATTCGTAGCTTGCCCAATAGAAAGACCGGCATATGGTCCAAGGGCTAGCTCTCCATATGTCTCAAGTACCGCTCGACCTTTTTTCTTTTTTAACTGTACAACCTTAATTGCAGATGAACCTATATCTATACCTGCAACACTTTCCTCTTTGGAAAATAAAGACGAGAAAAGTCTGCTTATTGAAAAATTAGAAAGTAGGGAGGACATTGGTTTTATGTGATAATTATAGCATGTGGAAGAAATTATTAGATCTATTATTCCCCATCCGTTGCGCCGGATGTGCCAAAGGAACATCAATACTATGCGCTAAATGTCTTACCAACATACCTAGACCAATTAATGAATTGTTCGATATCCAAGCTCCTCTATCATACCAAGATAAAGCCGTAGCAAAAGCTATCTGGAAACTAAAATATGGCCAATCCTCTGCCACTGGTGAATTGCTTGGTGACATATTAGGCGAATTTGTCTTGGATGATCTTTCCGAAATGATACTATTGGATATAAGTAATTACATTATAGTCCATGTACCACTCTCAAGGAAACGTATACAGATGCGAGGTTATAATCAAGCGCTTATTCTGGCGATGGGGGTAAGCCGAAAAACAGGAATAAGCATAAACGCCAATCTTGTGGTCAAAACTAAAGAGACACCGCCCCAAGTATCGCTTAAAAGTCGCAAAGAAAGACTTAGAAATCTAAGGGGTGCTTTCGCCATAAACGAAGCCTATCAAGTCCCAGGTAAATTCTTTATAGTAATAGATGACGTGCACACCACCGGCACTACCATCCGTGAGATCTCTAATCTCCTTTTTGGCTACGGAGCTAAAAATGTCCAAGGCTACACTTTAGCGCATTAAACATCATTGCACATTTTGGGACGGCCGTTTCAAAATGTGCAATGATTAATTTTCTCTATTCATATTTCAATTCGATCCTATCACCGTCCTTCATGACATAATTCTCATACTCGGTATTGGCCACATCGTTTACTGTCATGGACATATTACTACCGAAAGAACGTATGTCCTTACCCCAGTTCTTGAAGAAGCGACCGAGCATTACATCCTCCTTACGTGCCACACCGTTAAATTCTAAATGGATGAGTCCCTGTTCATTATCCCCAATGTGGGTATGTATCGGTTGATGTAGCGTCCCAAGACCTATCTCGGCGGGTATGATTTGTTTCTCTCCCTTAATATAGATGGCCAACTCCGTATGCCAATGGAAAGGTGCTCGCGACACGAAGTCTGACTCCGGCAAAGAAGGACTTTTAATCACATACCAAGCAAAGGCTCCCACAATCACCATAGTAAGCAATATCCACAGTCCCCACGACCCAAGATTATTATTGTGTTTTTTCGACGCATTTTCATTTCTGGCGCGCAACTTATCTGTCCGTCTCTCTTCCTTGCGCTCTTTCTTTGTTAACTGGCGGATCGTTTCATTTTGTTTTACTTCTGTTTCCATTTTATATACATTTTTTAAACCAAGGTCAAATAATCCACCCCCATCTTTAATGTAGCAAATTCAAGCGACACCACACAAGCATTTTAGCTGAAAAAGAGAAGGTCAAAATTGGTAATATAATCATCTGCAAAACAGGTGTAAGCCCAACCCCAAGAAGAGGGATGATGGGCATATTGTATCCATAGGTCCAACGATCAGTCAAGAGTGCCCACTTTTCAATCCCTACACCGACAATTACACCAATAATTAGTAGTGATAGAACGGACTTTAGGCTCAAATTTTGAAACCACAAAACGTCCTTAAAGATTAAGGACGAGTAAATGTACATAAACAATATAATCGTGAGGTCCCCCAGCGTCGCCATGGAACATATAGACAGGTGTTGAATGAAACCTGTATATCCTGCATATAGCGGAGCCTGTAAATTCTCCCATAGAAAATTCAGAGCTAACCCGACTATGGATATACTAACTAATGCATATAGCGTATTTTTTGGAAAATAAGTCAACGTTTTTATCATAACTTCATAGCTTTAAGGCGTAGCGAGTTGGCGACGACCGAGACGCTGGATAAGGCCATGGCCATACCGGCGAAAACTGGCGAGAGAAGCCAGTCGAAAAATGGGAAGAAAACGCCTGAAGCAAGCGGTATACCGATGATGTTATATATGAAGGCCCAAAAGAGGTTTTGCTTTATGCCCCGCATGGTGAGCTTGGACAGGCGCACTGCCTTAACGAGCTTGCTGATATCACCATGCAAAAGCGTAATGCCAGCCGTTTCAATGGCCACATCTGTGCCCGTACCCATGGCAATGCCCACATCGGCTTGCGCCAGAGCCAGGGCATCGTTAACCCCATCTCCAGCCATAGCAACACTCTTTTCTTTTGCATATTCAAGTATGGCGTGTGCTATTGGATGCTCGCTCTTGCTCTCCAGCGCAGCAAGAGTTGCAAGACACTTCTCATCTGTAATGCTCACTACTTCTGGCTTACCTCGGGTTATGGTACCGGTCTTGTCAACCACCACAGTATCCACTTTGTGCAACTTCTCGATAAGGACTGCGCAAGAGGCGCAATGCATCCCCTTAATCTTGTAAGTTTGAATGTGTATGTTGTTCATAATGACTTGTACTGAGTTTTTCGAAGTAGCATAGTCGAACTATTTGCGTTTAAGACGGTAGACTTTAAGTATCTCGCCTATGGCCTTGCCCTCTTTGCCCATTTTTATCTGGTCAATAGCGCAACTGCCCAAGTGTTCTTCCATTAACTTGTCCTCCACGCTTGAGAGAGCCTTCTTAACAGCCGATGTTTGAGTGATGACATCAATGCAATAAACCCCCTCCAGAGGCATCTTGCGCAAACCCCTCACTTGGCCCTCAATAATAGAGAGTCGCTTAACGAGACCCGAACTTGCGCTTCTACCATGAGTCCCATGTCCTCTCTTATGTTCTATGCCCCCGAGTATACCCCCATGGGGTATACCTGTCAAGTCGAATAAAAGGCCTGTGGATAAAAACAGTTATTTAATTATTTAATGTGATAAAATACCGATGTGTATTTCCGTAGATATTTAGCGTTTTTAATCCTCTTTTTTATTCTTGCTTTGCCGGTGCGCGCGGCAGAATCAAATATTCTTATCCTTTTCGACGCTTCCGGGTCAATGAAAGATAACTTTGGTGGCATATCGCGTATTGATGCGGCAAAAAACGCGGTCAGGGACGTGGTGGCTGTTTTTGATAATTCGGTTTTGCTGGGCTTACGCGGATACGCGCATATTGCCCAATACGACAAAACATCCGCATGTACAGTAACTGAATTGCTCCAGCCGTTTAGTACGGATCATCAATCCATAGTGAGCAAAGTAAACGATCTTCAGGCAGTGGGGTCGTATACGCCGACCGCTTACGCTTTGCGCAAAGCCGCAAGCGATTTTACGCCAGGAGTCCAAAATACACTTATCTTGCTTACTGATGGACTTGAAACTTGCGGAGGCGATCCCGTGGCGGCGGCACAAGCTTTGTGTGAAGCAGGGATCCAAGTCAAAAGCTATGTAGTGGGTCTTGGTGTTGATGCTCAAGCTCGGAGCCAGCTCCAGAGCGTAGCGAGCGCGGGTTGCGGGAAATATTTTGACGCAACAGACGCAATATCGCTTGCCAATAGTTTAAAATCCATTTCAATAGAGCGTGGCATTGACAAAACAAACACGGATACATTCGATACAAAAATAGTGCACGGTGGCAGCGGCTTTCAGACCGCGGTACCCTTGGATACGGGCTCGTACCAACTTGACCACCATCAGCGTCCCAGCGAATTTGACTATTTTATACTCAAGCTTCAAGAGGGGGTACCATTAAAATTGAGTATTCAAAATTCGGAATTTGTGGCGCAATACAATAAAATGAAGGACATTTTCACTATAAACAAATCGCTGACTCCGTACGCGGCTTTTTATCTGCACCAAACCGATCGGTCCCGAATAACATATTTTCAGGTTAACAGTGTTTTACAAAAGAGTTCCATGTATGTGTTGCGTGATCAGGGCGTTATCAAATATTCCGATCGTGGTAGTGATGAATATAAGGAACCAACGGTTGTCGTTCAAACCATTGATCCCGGGATATTATATTTTCTGGTGGGCAATCGGATTTCTTCACAAAACAAAGATGTAATTTTTACAATTCAGAAAGTCAAAAATACCCCCGCATACACCGCTACTCCAACTACTGCAACTCCGACATCAGTCGTCTCGTCCATTATTCCAACTCCCACGGCAAGCGTAGATACAACAATCGATGCAGATAACACTTCCAATAAGCAAATTCCTTGGACACTTATCATCGGCGCGGTTGTTGTTCTCGGTATTGTGGGCTTGGGCGTGTGGTTTGCTTTGCGCAAAGGCGGTAGCAACCTGCCACCAGCAAATCTTGCACCTCCGCCACCTCCTCCGCCAATTATTCCAAATCCATGAATCCTCAACTTGAAGTATATATCCAGCAAAGCCGTGGTGCCGGAAAAAGTGATGAAGAGATCAAGCAGTCACTCCTGGATAACGGGTGGAGCCAAGAGCAAATAGGGGAAGCCTTTCCTGGGCCTGCGAGCGGTCAGCCGGTTCCTCCACCTCTTTCACCTTCCCCAATAAGTTCCTCTGATTTTTTTGACCAAAAAACAAAGGATACGATGCAATGGTATGTGATAGGTTCGTTAATTCCATTTGCCATAGAAGGATTAGCGCTTGGTATTTTTTTTCGTTTATGGATTTGGTCAGATATTTTCTACCATTTGTTTGGATATGCCATTGGGGCAATTATTATTGCCAAGCTGTACCCATTCTTTATTGATATTAGTCGCAAATATTTGGGAAATTTTTTTAACTCCCTTTTTAAAATTATCTTTTATCCGGTTATCATTGGTGCTGTGCTGAGCGCTGTTACCGGCGGAGGGTTCAGTTCGTGGATCGGAACCAGTTTTGGTTTCGGTTTAGGCGGATATTTTTTCACCTTATCCATTGTAAGTATTGTAGCTAATGTATTGGGCGGATTGATTTTTGCAAAATTCGTTGTATCTAAAATAGGTCACTATTACCCCAGTGCGTAAATGGTTTATTGCATTTCTTGTTGCCAATGCAATCCCTCTTATCGGAGTGCTTTATTTTGATTGGAATTTCCTAGAACTTGTTGTGTTGTATTGGGCTGAAACGATTATAGTGGGCTTTTACTCCGTATTGCGTATTTTAAAGGTGGAAAAATTGGGCGACCAAAGAATGTCCAGTGCAGTATTTTTTGCTGTTCATTTTTCAGCATTTATTCTTATGTCTATAATCGGCATGAAAATTATATTTATAGATTTGTTGGGACATTTTCCCGGGAATTATGATAGCCTATGGCCGTTATTGAATCCGATGCCTCTTTTGCGGCAGTTTAGTCTGGATTCGCTTCTTATCAGTAGTATTATGTTCTTCATCAGTCACGGCGTTATCTATAAAGAAAAATATCTTGAAACGAATGCGTATAAAACTGCTGAAATTCGAGGACTTATGTCGGATCCGTACATGAGATTATTGCCGATTGACGGTGTTATGGTTTTAGCAGGATCCTTTTACATAATGATTGGAAATCAAGCTCCTTGGATTATTTTTGCCTTTATTGGATTAAAAATTTATGCGGATTTTTTTGCAGGAAAGGGGGGCGATAAAATTGAGATGACTTAAATATGGAAAATGCTCAAGACATTAAGGTATATCAAGTGGGCTAGGTAAGTATGGGCAAAGAGAAAGTATGGAATAGCGAGGCGATAGAAAAAATACGTGGTAAGCGACCGGGTTATAAGGGTATCTTTCTGGCAAGTTTATTGGGTGCTTCGGGACAGGTTATGGTACCGAAAACTGCCGTAGCCACGCACTGGGAAACTGATAGTGTAGGCGCTTTGAATAGCGACGATTGGTCAGATTTACATAGTAAAGAAGATGAACGAGATGAACTAAAAGAAAATGAGATTGGGGTTGAGAAAGTGGACAAGGCTACTGCCGAGAGATTGATTCAGGAAGAATATTACAAATTATTGGACAGTGTGCGCTTTCTTGCCGACTCACAACTCAATGCGCTTATGATTGAGAGTCAGCTGGCTTCCACCCTTACTGATTTGAGCGAGCATGATCAGGTCATTCCTGAAAACGTTCAGAGTGATGATGATATTGATTATCCCGACGGGGAAATACCGGATATTATGGGGTTTGAGTTAGAACTTTATCTAACTGAAAGCGGGCCAACGTCTGAAGAATCAAAGAAAACAGAAAATGACAAAAATATTTTACAAACAATAACAAATCGTGCTGATTTATATGATAGATGGTTGCGAGATAAGTTAAGGTATTTTTACCGTCGTTACGAAAATGTTAAACGTATTGGTTATGCCACTTTACTAGGATTACGCGAAGAAATTGGCGAGCTTTATGAGGAGATTGGCGCAAGGAGAGAAACTGAAGGATTCGCCACAGTGGAAGCCAGGTTATTAGAATACATTCTAAACACCAAGAGCGGAGATCCTCGTTTTATGTTTAAAACAAACGTATTTTCCAACAGTCCGAACACCGAGTCAAAGATGTATTATGAATATGTGGGAATGATGATGGTGGATTCAACTAATCATGTAAGATGTGTCTTTATGCCAGATTTTGTTCCGTCAGTTGCCGAGACCATATCAGGTTCCGGTTTAAAGTATCATAGCGAAGGTGGGCTGGCTGTTGTTGAATTAGGGGTCGTGGCTGACCTCGATAAGTTTGGTGAGACAGAGGCGTATGATATGTTTAAAACGCGTTTGTCTGCAAATGACTTTGCGCTTCCGGATATCATATCTGTTGATTGGCCGGAACTTAAAAAAGAACTTATTGCTCCGTATCCAATCCCAACTTTTTTTTGAGTTCTTTTATTTCTGTTTCATATTCTGTGATTTTTCGTTCGTCATCTGGGTGTGGGTCTGAATCTTTAAAAGTTGAAATGTTGGCCAAAATTCCTTTGAGTTCCGCGATCCTTGCGATTTCAGTCTTAAAGGCGTGGGCGAGTATTTGTTGGCGCAGTTCTGGTGTTGTTCTTTGGAAGAGAGTTTTTACCTGTGTCCTCAAATCACTCCTTTTGGTTATCAGCCTATCGATGAGAGCAATTGCCTGGTCAGGTTCGTTATTTAATCTAAATAATGAGACAATACGTTCATGTGTAGTAATATCGCCAGGTTTTAACTCACCACTTTTGAGGTCACCGGCATCAATATCGTTTGCTACTTTCGATAACTCACTAAAATTTCGGGAAAAAGTTTCAATATCGTTTCCTTCTGCTCCAGTGGCGTTACCGGATAATTCTACAACATCTTCTGCTCCCATATGTTATTTTTGCCTAGCTTCTAATGCTTTTCAAACCCATATTATCAGACAAAAAAATATTATGCGCAATAGCATATT
>Ga0209542_10007284_pt1 | contig 21125 bp, 11 predicted proteins | sample RifCSPhighO2_01_FD_184028 | JGI IMG/M metagenome (GOLD analysis project Ga0209542, IMG submission 184028) | Soil microbial communities from Rifle, Colorado - Rifle CSP2_plank highO2_0.1 (SPAdes) (version 2) | ecosystem: Environmental > Terrestrial > Deep subsurface > Rock core/Sediment ... | reverse complement strand
TTCTCTGAAGGCAGAGGGGCCGAAGGGCCAGAGATAGAGGAAAATTAAAACACCGCCTAACAGTAGTGAAGCTGTGAAGGCGGTGTTGATTCTTTTTGTAACAGTCTTATATTTTTTCGCACTTAAGGAACTTTGGTCATTAGAAGGAACTGGATACTCTAAGGAAGATCCCAAGCCAGAATATTTTTTATTCGAATCCTCTGGTTTGGAATCTTCGCGAAGAGCAGAAAGAACTATACCGACTTCTCGTCGGGGCTGTTTCAGTGCTACCACCGAAACATTACTTTTATCTTCCGCGGATACGTCAGAATTACTGCCGTAAGAAGTGATCTTCGGCTCTTGAGGCTCCTGAGAAAACCGTTTTTCTTTACTTGCCAGATAATCTCTCACTTGGTCCTCCCTTGCATACCACTGTCCGCGGTTTCCATATCTGACAGCTTGGATCCGGCCTGTCCTAGCTAACCGTCCGATATGATCTTTTGCATATCCGTATTTTTCTGACAAAATATCTAACGGTAAATAAACCTCTGACTTTGATGATTCTTGAGAAAACCGTTTTTTCTTACTTATTCGGTAATTTCTCACCTCATCCTCCCTTGCATACCACTGTCCGCGGTTTCCATATCTGACAGCTTGGATCCGGCCTGTCCTAGCTAACCGTCCGATATGATCTTTTGCATATCCGTATTTTTCTGACAAAATATCTAACGGTAAATAAACCTCTGACTTTGATGATTCTTGAGAAAACCGTTTTTTCTTACTTATTCGGTAATTTCTCACCTCATCCTCCCTTGCATACCACTGTCCGCGGTTTCCATATCTGACAGCTTGGATCCGGCCTGTCCTAGCTAACCGTCCGATATGATCTTTTGCATATCCGTATTTTTCTGACAAAATATCTAACGGTAAATAACCGTCTTCTGCAGAAGGGCTATCCACCAAGATATTTTTTTTAACTTCTTCGGAGCTCACGGAGCAAAAAACAAAAGCTCCTTTCAATGCAAAAAATTATTAAAGGACTGTTAGCAAAAAGATGGCAACTAAATTATCCATCTCGACAACCCGACATTTCGACAAATTCAGTTACTATGTATATTATATCGTCATCACTTAATGAGTGCAAAGGTTAGATATCCACACAAAATTATACTTAAATTAAGTTAAATGAGGCCCCCCAAAGACGCGCTATTTTTATACTGAATATCCACGTCTAAAAAGTCATTAAATACAGCCTAAGCACAGCCGAGGTGTCTACCCTCTAATTACTGATCCAGGTAGACGACAGATGATCTGCTCTATACTTAAAAAGCACCCTAAGATACTCTAAAACGATCGCCTCCCGCTGATGTTTGACCCTACTATTATCAAACAAAAAAACTGAGGAGCTCAGCTTTACAAGGAACCTCGTTATAACAAGGGGCACCCTTGTAGATCGTAGGCTAGAGACGCTAGTACTTCTATTTACACACCTAACCTTTACTAAAGATTACTAAAGTATAATAAATTACTGGGGTAGTGTTGGCTGATTTCCTAAGTTAATCGGCGCAACTTCGACTATTTTCCTAGCTTGAGGATCATATAGAATGGCCTTTTTAGCCTTAGTGTATATGAGAACCTTATACCCTATCTTAGCGTTTAGAAAGAACGGTTGGCCCTTCAAAGCCTCTAAATCTGTAACTGTTGCCACTGTTGGCTGTTCATCGGTCGGCAGAACAAGCAACCGTCCTATCTCGATAACCAGCTTTTCAGCTTCGGTTTGAGCTCCAGCTTGAGTTTCACTGTCAAACTGGCCCAGCTTGGTATTATTCTTGTTTTGATACCAAAAATAACCCGCCAGCCCGGACACAACGATCAGGGCTACAGACAAAGTAGCCACTAATCTCCTGCCCTGCCTAACCGGACCACCCGGCAAGAAATCTACTCCGGGACCCATGTTATTTTGATTTTTATTAAACATAGATATATTTTAACATATTTACGACTTATATGCTTATACCAGGCCCTATTTAAAGAACTTGAGGCTTAGCATCATCTCATCAAAAACCGCTATGTCGTTGGCAAGCACATACTCAGCTAACGGCAATTCTTCCCAGTGGAAAACCAACACATAATCCTGGCCATCTACTTTAATTCTTGGCCCGACAAATATTTTAACCCGGCCGGCGCTATCTCCGCCGTAACTCCCATAATCAATCAGGTCGTATCTTTTAAAATCTTTGCCGTCTAATTGACCGGTTGTGTCAGGATTTCTTCTTTTACTTTGATCTATCTGATACTGAAGTTCCGTTAAGTGAAATACTTCAGCCAAAACTAAATCAAAATAGATGGGCGCTTTAACCGTGAACTGGTTATAGTATTGAATCTTCTGCGGACTGAAATATTGGCCGGAATTGTACCAATTGGCTGGATATTGAAATGTGAATTTGTCGCTAATATCCGTACTCCCGTGGAAATTATCAAAAGTGTATGTCTTAAGACCATCTTTTATCTGCTTATCATCGCTAGCTGGCTGCGGCGTAGTATTTACATCGTCAGTAATCAAAGCCGGAAGCTTATCATCCCCTGTCTGATTTTTATAAAATACAAAATAACCAGAAACTCCGGCAATCGCTAATAAAAAAATAATTAAAAAAGATTTCTTTAACATCTATTAATGTCGTGTTGCCATCCGGTTAATCTTCTCTAGTAACTCCAGGGTTGCCTTAACAGATGGGTTACTAGTGTTTATAAGAATAAGCCTCGAACCATATTGTTTAATTAAAGGACTCAAAAACTCATCACCCCAAGAAGGTGAGAAGGTAATAACTCCGCTAAAATCTAACTCCAGATCCTCTTTCTGACTTAAAGCAGTTAGCTGGGACTGCAATGCAGCAAAAGCCTCACGGCCATTTTGCCGAGATATGAGAGTTGTCCCAAATTTTTTCAAGTATATCCGCATATTTAAATTTAAAATGTTATTAAAGCTAAACATCCCCTAAAAGGCTCCGCAAAATCTTTTATATCTAAGATGTCACTATCTTTCTTCAAGATAAGTTCTGCATTTCCTGTTCGGAATAAAAGACCTATCGGATTTTCAGCAACCACTTTACGCACAAACTTAAGACCATTACCGCGACTTTCTGACGCTCGACCCGATAATATTTCGGTAAAAGCTACTTTTAAAGCCTCTGTATCTGTATTTAATTCCGGCTTTACCCTTTTTAAAGTAGCTAGAATACCGAGACCCCTATCCACCAGAACAACAACTTTCTTATGCATATCATAGCCGAAGAATATCCCGGGAATATCAGGCCAGTTTCCTAAATTATGATCAAAGGAATTATTGCCGATCTCTCCGGATACTGCCACTATTAGAGGAAACCTATCGGCCAGTTCTGCTATCCCACCCAGAAGATCCTGCATCCTAGTTAATTTGGTCTGAAATACTGCACTGTTAGGACAATAAAATTCTGAGGGTAAATCCCCGCCCTTGGATACCCAATCCTTGGCCATCTTAAATAAATCGTTTAGAAAAAGTTCTATCTGAAATCTATAATATTTACGATGTCCTCCTTCTGTTTTAACAGAACTTAACTTCCCGCTTTTATCCCAGCGTCGTAAAGTATCTATTGAAATGCCAAGTATACTGGCAGCTTCACCTATTGAAATTAGTTCCTTTTCAGCCATTTAATCTATTATACTATTTAAACTAAACCTATGCAAACTTTACCTAAATCTATGCAAGATTAGCCGGAAACTCGGGCAATCTATCGCCAAGGGCTAATAGCTTCCAGAAACTCTCTAGCTTCCTGGCGGTCAGGATTTATTCTTAATGCCTTTGTAAATGCCTGCTCGGCTTTTTCAATTTCACCAATGTTTTTATAGGCCAGACCTAGATAACTATACGCCTCTGCCGTTCTATGGCCGACGGAAATTGCTTTTTCCAAATAAGTTATGGCTAAATGCGGGTTTTTTTCGGATTCCCACTCCCCCATAATCATCCATATTTTACCCTTTTTAGGCCATTTTTCCACAATTTGTAAAAAGGTTTTCATTCCCAGATTGGGACGCTCCAAATAATTAAAAATGTCGGCGGCAGCAACCATGTCGTCATAGTTCTCCGATTGTAGAAGAGATCCCAGTTTTTCTTCAGCGTTTTCCGGTGTAATCCCGAACCTTTGTATTGTATCCTGATTTTCAAGATTGTTTTTCAAAAGAATTACCGTATAGGAATCAGCGTAAACCAACGCCCATAATGGATCATGGATCCGATTATATATGAATTGGCGCAAACCGTCTGCTTTGTCATATTGATAGAGAAATATCACATTAAACTGATACTTTTCAAGCATCTTTTTCCACTTGTCCTCATTTTGTATCATTGAGTAATAAGTATTGCTGAAAAAAGACGCCGAATACGCCTCGGGCCGATTATCCACGAAGACTCTTTCATCCGGATAAAAATGATATGCCAAATAACTGCCCATGTCATAATCATTAAAAATAGGGCCCCTTAAGCCTTGCTTTTTAAAAAACTCGGCTGAACTGTTAGACGTAGCCGTTAATCCGATGCCAGGTTTTTTATAATTGGAGAACTTACCGATACCGTTCATATAAATAAGTAGGGTTAGTAACCCGATAAAAATAATAACCAAAAATCTTTTTAAAAAAACACTTTTTAACCGGTCGAAACTTTTACTGAAATTAGCCGAAACGGCTGGCAGGAATATCAGCCCGAAAAATGGCAGGAGACGAAGAACTTTCAGCCCCCCGATAACAGTAGCTACGCCGGCTAAAAGATAAAAAAGTGAAAGTTTTTTTAAGTTAAAAAGAAAACTAACAGCCAAAATAAAAACTAACCAGAAGAAAATACTAATCGGGAGATTATCTAATGGGGGCCTTAGTCTTGAAAAGTAAAACGACGACTGGTTCTCCTCTACGCCCACACCGTAATTATTAAAAATCTGAAGCGGATAAAAAGCGCCGGATATACCGTTAGGATTAATAAAGCTAACCACGATAAGCGCCATTAAAAGAACGGTCAATTTTTTGATTAACCGATCGTTTTTTAAATTTTTCCGATTTAGTATTACCCTTGCAAATATAAATCCCGCCACCAAAGCCGGACCGATAACAAAGAAGAGGTGCATATTTACCCAAAGTAGTTGCAGAGGAATCAGCCAGAGTATTCTTTTTCGTTCTGGGTGTTCTTCCAGGTCAGTCAATAAATATAAAAATACAGCCGTAAAAAGATATGAAAATATTTCCGGACGAAGGGCAGTTCGTTCACTTAAAATAAATATTGTTGGTATAGAAAATAATGCTACCAGCCAAAAATTTGCTTTTTTAAGTGAGACCGAAAAAAGTAACAAGAATGTTAAGAGAAAAATAATAACTTTGAAAATGACCAGACCACCCCATCCAACTGCTTGATGGAGCAGATAAAAAACAACTCCAGATAGCCAATGATGATTGACGAAAACATGATCCGACTCAGTATATGAATAAACGTTCTTGTAGAAAACATTAAAATTGCCCTCAAGAATCAGCTCACCGTTCTTAACATGACGGGCCATATCATCAGCTACCGGTAGCTCTATTTTGTGCAACAAAAGAGAGCCATAAAAAACCAGGAGTAAAATAAATACCAAAGTTTTTATTAATTTATTGTAGCCCATTAACCGAGGAGTTAATTTTTAATCTGATATATGAATATTGAATTGCCGATAACGGTCACTGGTTGATAGTCGTAAAGCCATGTGTATCTGATGAATGAATAGTTTTTTTAGCCCCGGCAGAATTTTGAAGATGCGTGGCCGAAACGGCTATCCAACCATCTGATTGATTACGCGCCAAAAAATCATTGGCGTCTTTATATTTATTCCAGTTAAGGCGAAGGTACCTGTCTCCAAGATAATATGACGGATCTGCCCACCCGAAATATCCAAGCTCTATTTTAGATATATTCTTGTCGATAACCAAGTTACTGAATCTGATGAGATCCTGGCCCCAATCAAGATTAGAATCAGCAACATAGCGATAACCCCCACTCGGACCCCCGGCGACCTGATTAAAATAAGTCAGATAATACGGATAGACATGGATATTCTCAAACACATACCAACCAAGTAATGCAACTACTGAAAATAGCCCGGCAAGCATGATTTTTTTACTTTTTACTCGAAGAAAATCAATCATACGCGATATCTGGCCGGATACAAGAATTATCGCAAACGGATAAGTCGGCAGAATATGCCTTACCCCAATATTAAGAGAGGAATTTATGCTAATTCCCCAATATATAAGCAGCCAGAGCAACATAGCGAATTCTTCAAAATGATATTTTATAAAGCCCCTGATTCTATTACTAGACTTATCAGACGGTCTCCTGAGTTTCCATATCTGATATATAAGCACAATGAGCACCAATCCCCACCAGGCCAGAGGTTCTTTTAAAAAATATACTGTCGGGAAATAGCCATACGAACCATGGGGTCTGACCTCGCCCAAAAAGTAAGATTCTTTTGATTCTCCGGTCTGATATGCGACGCGCATAACGCCTAAAACATATTGTGATAACGGACGCAGTAACTGCTTATCAGAACCCCAGATAACCATTCTTAGAAGCGGATTATCTTGTTTATAAAATTGACCGAGGTATTCTGAAGTATATATTTTCTGTTCAGCTGAAGTACTGTTAAAAATATTAATATAGTATACCGGCCAAACAACCATAATCATGCCGACGGCAAATATGGCAAACGTCCGCCGCAAATTACCGGGTTTTATAATAGCAAGCAACAGAAAAAACGGCACAAGAATTATTGTCGAGAATTTAGTTAAAAGAGCAAGGCCAAACACAATACCGGCTAGCCAGAAATTAAGCCTAGATGGATTCTTTAAATACTCAACATAACGATAAGTCGCATAGAGCACGCCAAAAACTGCGGCCATATCAGTAGTAACAAATCTGGAATGAGCCATGACCGTAGGTGAAAAAGCAAATAATACCAAAGCAATCATGGCTCCCTTGCTACCATATAATCTATAGGCCCAATGAAATAGAAGAATTGCCGATAAAATAAAGAATGATATTAATGGTAAGCGTGCATAATTTTTTATCTGATCGGGATTATTACCGGAATGAAACAAAAAGAGCCAGCCGAAATCCCACTGGCCGTTAAGGTCCTCTTGCCAAAAGCTAGAATCAAATACATCCTGCTTGAGATTCAAAAACAACAGAGGAATGGCGGCAATATCTTTGACCAAAGGCGGATGCTCCGGATTAAGATGCATATCATGTTTAACAAGATAAGAATATCCGGCACCTATGTGAGGAACCTCATCAAATGTCAGAGAATCTTCCCGGGCACTGCTTAGAGCTAAGGCAACCGCAATGCCGATTACTATACCGGCATAAATTTTAATGGATTTTGACATTATTCCTCAAAGCAAAAAATCTAGATAGTTATCCTTGTGTATAATCTCAAAGTGAGCGTCAGGGTATGTTTTTTTCCAAAGAGGAGGCTCTGAACCGTCGGTTCCTGACCACTTACATTCAATAGCCGTCAAACTGCCGTTTGTTTCTTTAATAATATCTATCTCCTGCCCTGTGTGCGTCCGCCAAAAATAATAGTTATCATACCCCTCCTCTATGCCGGTTTTTTTGACCAATTCCATAAAAATAAAATTCTCCCATAAGGCGCCGATATCGTTACGCAAGCTCAAAGGATTAAACTGAGATATCAGTGCATTACGCACACCATTATCAAGAAAGTAGTATTTAGGCTTTTTAGATATTTCGTTTCTCAAATTACGGCTGAAGCCCCTCACTCTCCGTATAATAAACATCTTCTCCAAAAGATCTAGATATTTAGCGGCCGTCTTTGCATCTGTTTTGGCTGTTCGGGCAATTTCATTTATGGAAACCTCATTGCCGACCTGAAAGGCAAGACACTTGGCAATATCCAAGAGCGTATCCGGAGAACGAACAGCTTCCAAAGTAAGCGCATCTTTAAAAAGATATGATGAAACTAATTCGGTCAGAATTTTTCTTTTTCGACCTATATCAGGCTCATTTAAAACTTCCGGGTAAGAACCGTAGATAAGAAAGTCCTCGAGAGATGTCTTGAGTTCAAAACGGCTTCCGTACATTATTTCTCCCTGTGACAATGGCAAGAGCGTCAAAGTGAAATGACGCCCGGTCAATGGCTCACCTATTTTATTGGATAGATCAAGAGAAGACGATCCGGTTAGAATAATATTTTTTTCCGGAAAAGCATCTATCATCATTTTTGCGCCAAGGCCTATGGAAGGAATAAACTGTGCTTCATCTATGGCAATAACCTCAAAAGGACGGACAAAGTCAAGAATTTCTTTTAGTTTTTCAGATTGAATTATTTTTCTCAACTCGATATCATCACCGGTTGAAGAATAGACCCTCTTCTCTGATTGAGTCTTGATATAGTCGTTCAGCAAAGTTGTCTTACCGACCCGTCTTGGTCCATATATAATCAAAACCCTTTTGGGCTCTAAAGCACTGGTAATATCTTGTTTTCGTTTAAATTTCATCCCGTACGAAGTAATCGAGCCGCCTCTGATAACTCAGCGACAATACTTGATAAACTTCATTAAAATAACACGTGATTCCCGCACCCGCTGGGGTTACTTCGTTCGGGATTCATACTAATTCATGGTATCATGATACCGCATATTATGTCAAATTTATGGTATGTGGACAACCAAACCTTTACCCAAATCTATGCAAATTTAGAAAATCTATGCATAACCGTTATCATCTAAACTTAACATCCCCGCGGACGGTGACTTTTCCTCTTACGACATGGCCAGAGGGAATATAAGTGATGACAATCAGGCCATCGGCACCATCACCACCAGTAGCTTCTCCGCCTCCGCCGCCGCCACCATATAAACCGCCATCACCACCGGCATTGGTGTTTCCACCGCCTCCACCGCCTCCACCGGAACCGAAAGAATCAGTCCATTCATATCCAGTGCCGCCATTGCCGCCGACACCGCTGGAAACGTTGTTATCGCTTCCGCCGCCGCCGCCGCCGAGCGTGCCATTGGCACCACTGGCCCCATTTCCTCCGGCACCGCTACCAACACGATTATAATTATTGCCACCATTGCCGCCGACACCGGAGCCGGTAAGACCGACGGATCCGCCTCCGCCGCCTCCGCCGCCTCCGCCTTCAGTACTCAATCCTGCCCCGCCTTGAGCTCCGGGACCATTCCGGCCTCCGGCTCCGCCGCCGCCGCCACTTCCATCAGCGGCAACTCCAACACCACCATTACCACCGGCGAATTGTACCGTTCCAATATAGATAGCGTTGGTTGTGCCACCGGCACCGATAGTAGACTGGTTGCCAATACTTAGTTTTCCGCCATCAGCGCTGACGCAAAGAGTAACGTTCGTACAACTAGAGGAGGCTGTGGCATTAAACCAAGTATCACCGCCATCTGTACCGTTACCGCCTTGCAATGTCGCACCTACACCATTATTTCCAACACCAACAGTGATAGAAGCACCTGGAGTAAGCTGAAGGTTTACGCCTCTTGAATAAGCCCCGCCGCCGGCGCCACCTGTGCCCTCACCGTTCCCATCACCCGCGCCTCCGCCGGCGCCGATTACTTCAACCATATTGGCCTGATTATTCCAGTCCGCAGGCACAACCCAGGTTGAAGTTCCGTTCGTTGTTATAAATATGACCTTCCTGAATCCCGCTTCGGCTTCCGGAAGTTCAAACATCGACTTAATGCTGGAAGATGGATAGACGAAAAGAAAGACCAGGAGAAAGATGATGAGGTTTTTGATGATTTTTAGCATATATTGGATCTATTTCATTACTGACATATAATTTTTAAGAGTGAAGATCGTCTCTTCTCTTAGGTGGTTCCTTACCCATATTTTTTCTTTCTCGTCCTTAACGAGCTCTCCCAAACCTTGGAGAATTTCATTATCTTTAATCCCTTCGACAAGAACGATGCAAGTTGCCAGATACTCTTTAACCGTCTTGCCGGTTCTAATTTTTAAAACATCCGGATCAATATCCCAGTTATTTTTACCAAAATACCAAATATCATAGACATCCCGCATTGCGGTTCTTTTCCGCGATGTAAGTGCTGCTAATTTACTTGCAAACAAATACGACTTCTTCCCGATAAACATAGAAATTCCCAGATATTCCCTCAGCTCATAATACTCTCTGATATTCGGCACCAGCATCCTAATATTAACTTCGACTTTGATATTGTGGTCACCTTCGCTGTATGATAAGAGAAAGAATATCGTATTGTACTTAGTGTAACCATCTTTAACCTGACCGTGTCGTTCTAGAATAGTTTTTACTTTTTTGAATACCTCTTGTTTGATTGCTTCATCAATCGAAAATAAATCAAAGTCAAGGTCTACCGAAAATCGGGTTAAACCATAGAAAAAAAGGGCGCAAGTGCCGCCTTTAAAGCCCATCAATGGAGCAATTGAGGTATCCAAATAAATATCCTTCAGAATTCGCCCCATTATCAATTGGTGTTTTTCTTTATTCAGCATGATCTTTTTGATATTGTTTCAACCTCTTGATTAACTGCCTGTTATCATATATTCTAACCAACTCCAGACATCGCTCCCAGTTGAGAGACCTCAAATTATCAAAATAATATTTAGGAAAAAGATAAATCATATCTAAAAATGCCCGCTCTGGAGAAGCAATGCAATAATCATCCCGATAAATAATCCCTTCCGGGTTAAATAGAACGCTTTCTTTTAGTTTTCTGAATGTAACGGTAGTTCGACCAATCGTTAGAGTTTTAGACCAGGGAGCGGCTACAAAAATAGTTTCGTAATGCTGAAAGATCATTCCTGCCCCTCTCAATGCCGTCTCAAAGCTGATATAAGACGGGGCATATATACTATTCGCTAACTCATTAGAATTATATTCTTTATCTTTCGCAAACACTCCTCGGGTTAATCGGATTAAAACACCTCTTTTTACATAGTAAGAAATCTTCGACTTTAAATTATCTGAGTCAGTTTCGCTCCATATTAAAGCCAACGCCTTGATGGTGAAGATTGTGTTAGATGACTGATATAACTTAGCTATTAAATTATCTTTTGTCATAATGTGTGACCAAAGTAATACTTAACCTTACTTCCAGTTTATATTATACACGGTTGGTGTGTCAACTCCAGAAAATCACTTTATTACTCTTAATCCCCCCCCCCCGGGGGGGGCATTCTCCTTGAGTCAAACTCCAGATATACTTCCTTGGATACTTCTCCGATTATCTGGCTAAGGTCGTTAAAATCCGATCCTCGTGTCATTATGCATAATTGATAAGGGTTGTCGGGATAATAAATAATACCGCAATCGTGAAGTTGTTTCTGCCCGTTATCCAGGAAACGCTCACCAAATTTATGAGCAATATTAACATATCCCGGGACTCCCTTGCTAAGTCCGTCCTGAAAATCAGACTGGCTAAGAAGCGAGAGGAGTTTCTCCGACGCATCTCTGCCTAAAAATGAGACATTATATAACATTCTGAATATCGAGCCGTATTCCTTGGTGTTAACGGCAGCCATATTAACATCTGTTCCCGGCTCTAAGATGCCTAAGTCTCTGTAAATTTGGCTAAGCGGTTCATCTTTGTAATTTATTTTTACATACTCATACAGTAGCTGACTCGCCATGTTATCAGAGTTAGCGATAGCGTAAAAAATAAGATCTTCGATTGTGTAAGCTGTGCCTTTTACTAAATTATCTTGTGGAATAAAAGTTTGGTTAAGAACCGACGACGTTGTATCTGAATAAACAATGGTTCGCTTAAGTAGTTGTGGGTCATCTTCAGCAAGTTGGAAAAATGTTAGTACCAGAGGTAATTTCAACAAACTGGCCGGGATAAAATCTTCCCGGTCATTAATGCCGAAGGTCGGCCCGCCTTCAAGATCTCGGAACCATACTGCTACAATCTTAGCTTTTTTCTCATCCTTTTTTTCTTCTATAAAATCATTAAGCCTTGATTTTAATTCAGAATATCCCTTTTTGTCTATTTTATTCTCATAGCCACAGGCAAAACGAGGATTAATGAAAGAATAGCCCTCCTCACAATGATCTTTAGCAAACTTCCCCTCATCTTTCCTGATCAGATGTAAATCAAAAATTTCCAAAACTAAAAACAGGCATATGACAGCTAACAATAAAATTATCAAACTTGATCTGGAAATTTTTATTTTTTTAGAAATCCTTGACATGATTTTGTAAATTTTAATATATAAATATTTAAACTCCAAATGTTTAAACTTTTACGGAGTTGGTTCAGGAGTTGGTTCAGGAGTCGGTTCTGGGGTCGGTTCTGGGGTCGGTTCTGGGGTCGGTGTTTCTGATGGAGTCGGGTCAGGTGTTGGGCTTGGAGTAGGAGTTGCTGATGGTGAAGGATCCGGCGTTACCGAAGGATCGGGAGTCGGACTTGGATCAGGCGTTACTGACAGTGATGGTTCCGGTGTCGGCGAAGCTGAAGGATCAGGCGTTGCTGAAGGATCAGGTGTTGTCGACGGCGATGGAGATGGACTTACAGACGGATCTGGAGTTACAGAAGGATCGGGCGTAGCCGAAGGTGATGGAGTCACCGTAGGTCCTGAGCTTGTCGAAGGAGACGGAGTCGGTGAAATAATCGGTGAAAATACGGTCTTCGCGTCTTTAATCGCTAACGAGATCCAACTAAATTGTATATCGAACGGCGCCGGCTTGTTAAGCTTGACGGTGAATCCTTTCGTATTCTTACCGGTAATTATGAAGCGAATATCATTATCAAATAACAATTGCTCTTGGGCTTCACTTACAGACGTGTCCGCCGAAGCTTCAGCGGAGGAGGAAGCCGTGTTCAATGTAATAGTGACATTAACTATCGGCTGGTTAAGATACTCCGCATCAAACGATACGCTGGCAAAAGTTGATCCCTCGGTTACTACCAGGAATCCACCGGTATCGGAGTTGAAGTACGGCCGGCCGAAGAATTCAACATCGCTGTTAAATAATATCGACTCCCCTTCCGAACCGATACTATCAACCGTCAAACCGCCGTTAAATATCGCTGAGCCCTCAACGGCCAACCCGGCGCTTAGAGCCAAGTTCTGAGTCGGATCAAAACTGTTGCTGGCCAAGCTTGCTAACTGCTGGCTAATTGAAGCCAACTGATTTCCAAACTCAACGCTTTGACTGGTTAAGACCGAAAGTTGGTTGTTAATAATTGATAATATCGGACTGTCAATCTCGTCGACCACTATCTTAAATGCCGTCAACTTATCAAACGAGGCTGAACCAGTGAACTGGCTGTCTCCTTCAACTATTAATCCGCCCATTGATCTAAGGATGCCCAAAATTGTAGCTTGTTCAAGCTCGATTGAATCCTGAGGCGATGAAGCACTGGCGATCTGGCTAGAGAGAAGCGATATCTGATCGGTAATCAAATCCAAACCTGAGATAGTATTGGCATTAATTTTATCGGCCGTAATCTCGCCGGCAAATAGCGCATTGCCATTAGTATCAAAAGTCACTACAGCACTGTTTTGCGAATTATTAATTACAAGCTGACCGTCAGCCGAGAGATTCAAGACTAAGTCTCCACCAGATAGAGTGTTTATTGAATCGGTGAATAAATCTTGGGTATAAACTTTCGGTGAAATTATTTCCAGACCAGCCGCCACTCGATCAGTAAATATGTCTGACAAACTTCCCGAAGCAACTTCCTGAGTGAACTGAGAAATAAGAACCTGAGCTAGACCTCCGCTTCCGGCCTCGGCTAATTCTAGACCATTAGCTATGCTTTCTAGGCTAGCGCCGTTATAGAATCCGACTTTGACAAAAGTCATAACATATCCGAATTCTGCCGATCCGGAAGCGTAAGATTCAAGAGATTCTCCAACTACATATCCGGCTTTGGTCGCTTTCATAGCCACGCCGGGGACTGAAGAAGTGGTTAAGAAATCACCTATTACAATCTGGCCGTTTTCCTCTGAAACTTTCAACGGCACTCTTCCGACCAGAGCCACTGGCGCTTGACCGGATTGTTTAGTAACACTGGCTCCGCTCAAAACTCCATCACCGGTCAGAAGAATACCGGGATTTGCGGAGAATATTCCGATAACGTGACTGCCCTTGGTCGCCTTAACCACATATCCTGGATTAACTTCATCTATAGCTAAAGCGTCTCCCGGTTCAAGAGTAATATCATTAGTCGGATAATTTTCCGCATAGTCGGCACATCTGCCTATGTGCGAGCCCTGACAGTTGATAGCGGCACCATTAGCACTGATATATCCTCTGAGAGCCAAGCTTCCGCCGTTACTCAATGAAGCTAAAGTATTACTGCTGTTGTCCGTTACCCACAAAACTCCGTGCGGAAGAGCTATTGAGTTTGATGCCGGAACAGAAATTGTTAGAGCGCTAGTTCTAACTCCCAATGTTGTAAAGCCAGTGGCTACGATATCCAATCCCGGATTACTTCTGGAAGAGGTGGTATCGACTACGAATATATCGTCCTTAGTTCCTCCATTATCCGAGACAACAAATGTTCGACTTGAAGAAGCGGTGATCTTAAAACTGCCCGAGATTGAAGCTCCAACCGCTGAAGCATCAACAAAGAAGATGTTTGAGATAGAGGCTGTAATGCCGGATGAGGAAGAAATCTCAAAGAAAGCTTCGGGGGTAGTATCTCCCAGTCCGAATCTACCCATAGATCTGGAAGAAAAGATGGCAAACATTCGTCCACCATTTACGGGTCCTCCGTTGCTTCGCCAGAATTCAACATCATTGGAGAAGGAGGCTCCGGATTGGAATTCCCAGAAACCGGATACTGATTCATTCTCAGAGAGAGAAGCCGGTCCGCCTGATCCCCAGTCTAGTCTGACAAAGGCGGTAGAGGCTGAGTCAGTGAAGGTAACTGTAAAGTGGGAGGCGTCATAGGAGATGGAGCCATATCTTAGAGCGGGGGTAGCACCTGAGTTGAAGATCTCCATACCGCTAAAGCCTCCTCCGGAACTAACGGCCAAACAAGAGAAGACGCCCAGATCCCAGCCGAGAGCATCTCCGGAGTCATTACAGTCTCCGACGGTTGAGAAGGCTAATCCTTTGTACTGAGAGGCAGAGGCGATGTTAGCGCTTATTGAACCTACTACATACAAGTCGTCAGAGATTAATAAGTCATCAATAGAATTTACCCAGTTAGCTTCGGGGCCGGAGGCGATGGCGGTGCCGAACCTTGAGTAGCTTACTGAGGATGGGGCGCCTAACGATCCGAATTGGGCGGCGCCGGAGGCGAGGACATTACCATTGGCTTCAACGAGGAAAGTTGTGTTAGCCGAAGCATTGCCTCGGGTGAATCTTAAGAAATTACCGGTGAAGAATTCCTGACTTTGGGAGGCGGCTATTTCAGCGCTAATAACATCTCCGATCAGATAACCTTTGTCCTGGACAATCTGAAGCAACGGATCTCTTGCTCCCGCAGTCGAATCGGAAGAGAACGAAGCCGTAACTGACAAAGGGCCCCTGGATAAAATTCCTCCTTCACCGACCCTAAGTCCAGAACCGACATCTAATCCTTCGGCAAAAATTGCATCTTTGTATGCAGTCAGATATCCGGTTTCGAGACTATGGGCCAGAAGAGAAGTCGCTTCTACGCCGGAAAGATCAACAATTACAAGCGCACTGCTGGTTCCAAGATAGGCATACCGGCCGGAAACAGTTACAGCTCTAGCTGTGTTTTCTCCGGAATTTAACGCCACGTTTCCGGCAAATGAAGGCGATGCCGGATTAGTAATGTCAAAGGCTTCAAATACGATTGGACTTCCGTTATCGGGTATATAGGCATAGCGGCCGGAAACAGACACCGTCCATGGTGATTTAATATTTCTAATAAACCCCTTTCTGTACGGTGCGGTTGGACTGGAAATATCAAAGACTACCATGCCGGGCTTGCCGCCGTTACCTTGGGTTGTAATGTAGGCATACCTTCCCTGAACAGTGATTGATAAGCCTATTGCTTCGCCGGTATTGGCGCTGGCCATGCCAACCCTTTTTGGAGCGGCTGGATTGGACACATCAACAACCACGATCTTGGTCGGAGTCGATGGATTCACAGCCGTCGGAACATAGACATATTTTCCGGCTACAGCAATACCTCTTGGCGTATCTTCGCCTGAGTTAAGCCTCACTGCTCCGACTCTTGTCGGCTGGACCGGATTAGAAATGTCAATTACAACGATTCGACCGGGAGAAGTTTCGGTTCCCGCATACAGGTATTTGCCGGATGCAGTCAAAGCCCGGACACTGTTTTCTCCGCTGTTAAGATAACTCCCGCCGACTCTTTGAGGAGCCGCCGGATTAGAAACATCTATAGCGACTATTTTGGTCGGTGACTCATTAGTGGCTACATAAACATATTTTCCAACAACGACTACATTATTATTATCTGAATCTTCACCGGTATTTAGTTGAATTGAACCGACCCTCGACGGGGATGCCGGATTGGATATATCTGCGACAACCAAAGTAGTCGGAGAAGTGGATAAGGCGGCGTAGGCGTACTTACCTGATACTCCCATTCCTACGATCTGAGCTTCAACTGATAATGCGCCTTTGCGAACCATTGACGGAGAAGATGTTGCAAGAACATTTCTGATTGAACCTCCGACAACATCCAACTTAGCTTGGGCGTTAGTAGAACCTATAACTACAAACCTGTTGGTCGCATCCACAAAGAACGTATTTGATATACTTGCCGTGATTCCTGATGAACTTGCTATCTCAAAATACGCTTCAGGCGTAGTATCCCCCAGTCCGAATCTTCCCAGTGAGGTGGAGGAGAAGATGGCAAAGGCGGGACCGGAGTTATCATAGATCTCTAAGTCAGCGGAGAAAGAAGCTCCGTTCCTGAATTCCCATTGACTGAGGATGGTTTGTTCGATTGATCTACTTGCGGGGCCGTTAGCATAGTCTAGTTTAATGAAGGCGGTAGAAGCTGTGTCACTGAAGGTTACGGTGAAGTCAGAGGCGTCGAAGGAGATGGAGCCATATCTAAGACCGGGAGTGCCGCCTGAGTTGAAGATCTCTAGGCCGGAGAAGGAGGAGCCAGCACCGGTGTCATCGGCTGTACAGGAGAAGACTCCGTTGTCCCAGCCAAGGACATCTGTTTCATCGTTACAGTCTCCGACGGAAGCAAAGGCGATACCCTTGTAAGCACTTGCGCTGGCGATGTTGGCACTTATTGAACCTACTACATACAAGTCATTACTTAGGAGTAAGTCATCAGCGGTGGATATCCAGTTAGCTTCGGGGCCACTTGCGATGGCAGTTCCGAATCGGGAATAGGCCACGGAGGCAACTCCGTTAATCAGGCCGACATTCAATGGTCCGCCGAGATTTAACTCATCAGATATTGAAGCGGCGCCAAAAAGTTCGAATTTGACGATGGGGGTAGAAGTGCCAATGCCAACGCCACTATTATTTACAATAAATTGAGTTGTGCTGTTGGTATCAATACCAAATCTTGGGACCTGAGTACCCTGTGACACTCCGCCATATACGCTCAAACTACCTCCACCATAACTGCTGTTCAGCAGAAAGCTTTTGTTTCCCTCTCCTTGAGTGTCATTAATATAGAGGCTGGTTGCATTAGTTCCGCCGCCCAGTTCGATAAGAGTGTCATTCCCAGTATAGTTGGCCAGGCGCAGCAAGTGCGTACTTGTATCTGCCGATATTGACGCCGTTCCGAATATTTCCAACTCGTCTGTTGTTAAATCACTCGTCCCTATTCCAACATTCTTATTTGTCGCATCAACAAAGAAGGTATTTGAAATTGATGCGGTGATTCCTGAAGAACTTGCTATCTCAAAGAATGTTTCAGGAGTAACATCCCCCAATCCGAATCTTCCTAATGAGGTGGAGGAGAAGATGGCAAAGGCAGGACCGGAGTTGTCATAGACTTCTAAGTCGGCGGAGAAGGAAGCTCCGTTTCTGAATTCCCATTGTTTAACGATGGTTTGTTCGATTGATCTACTTGCAGGGCCGTTAGCATAGTCTAGTTTAATGAAGGCGGTAGAAGCTGTGTCACTGAAAGTTACGGTGAAGTCAGAGGCATCGAAGGAGATGGAGCCATATCTAAGACCGGGAGTGCCGCCTGAGTTGAAGATCTCTAGGCCGGAGAAGGAGGAGCCAGCACCGGTGTCATCGGCTGTACAGGAGAAGACTCCGTTGTCCCAGCCAAGGACATCGGTCTCATCATTACAATCTCCTACAGAAGTGAAGGCCAACCCTTTGTATTGAGAAGCGCTGGCGATGTTGGCAGAGATACTACCTACGACATAGAGGTCATCTGAGATTAACAGGTCATCGGCTGAGTTTAACCATGAACGGGTTACTGATGTTCCTCCAAATCTTGAGTATGAAGCGGTGGCGACGTTAGAACCGAATTGGACGGAACCGGAAGCCATGAAGTAACTAGCAGAAGCCGTGCCTTGGACTTCGAGCTTGGTGCTAGGAAGGGTAGTGCCGATGCCGACAAAGCCGGCTCCATTTGCCAAGACTACTATTCCATCTCCTCGGAAATAATGTCTAGTAACAGTATCGGCTGCATTATTTATACTGAAAGCGTTGACGGTGTCAGACGCAGCTTGGCGGATACGAACAGCGGTATCATCTGCGTCATTGCTTACAATGTCCAGAGCTGCACCGTCACCATCAGCCGCAGTAAAGTCAACATTTCCGGCAACTTCCAATCTGGAATCTATAACCGCCGTCCCGATACCGATCCCCTTGTTTGCCCCATCCACAAAGAATGTATTAGATATTGAGGCCACGATTCCCGAACTACTCGCTATCTCAAAGAATGCTTCAGGTGTAGTGTCTCCCAGTCCGAATCTTCCTAATGAGGTGGAGGAGAAGATGGCAAACATAGAGTTATTAGATCGGTCATAGAATTCTATGTCATTGGAGAAGGAGGCTCCGGATTGGAATTCCCAGAAACCTGAGACTGATTCTGATTCAGAGAGAGAAGCGGGTCCTCCTGATCCCCAATCAAGTCTGACATAGGCCGATGAGGCAGTTGGAGATTGATCGGTGATGGTGAAGTGGGAGGCGTCAAAGGAGATACTGCCAAAGTGAGTGCCTGTGGTTTCGCCTGAATCTAAGACTTCGATGCCAAGGAAGGCTGAAGAACCACCGGTGTTTTGATCAGCCCCGCAAGTAAATCGGCCGGTTGATGTGTCCCAAAGGAGTTTGTCGGCTGTGGCGTTGTCGCAATCACCCAGAGCTCCGCCGGCGGCGGCTTGGAGTCTGAAGTTGGAGATGGAGGCGATGTTGGAGGAGATAGATGAGACGACATACAAGCTGTCGGAGATAAGAAGATCAGAGGCAGTAGAGATCCAGTTGGATTCAGGGAGACCGGCGATGGTTGAACCGATTCGGTTGTAGGATTCAGAGGCAAAGGCGTTTACTTGGAGAGTGGTAAATCTTCCATATGAAGCGCTAGCGGTTCCCTGGACTTCGAGTTTAGTAGTGGGAGCGGTGGTGCCAATACCGACGAAGCCTTGGTTAGCAATCAAAGCGTAGTTGTTGGTAGCTCCAGTAGCGGTGAAGTAGCCAGCAATGTTACTGCTTATACCTGACCCGCCTATGGTTGAGTGAAGACCGTAGAAAGTCCCGCCTCCGGCTACTACCGCCTGATCAACGATCAAAGCCTTGTCGTTTGTAAATGAGGTATTACTTACTCCTAGTGTTCCTCCTGGCGCACTCGTCCCAATCCCTACTCTTTTATTCCCCGCATCAACAAAGAAGGTGTTTGAAATTGAGGCGGTGATGCCGGAACTACTTGCAATCTCAAAGAATGTTTCGGGGGTAACATCACCAAACCCAAATCTTCCTAGAGAAGTGGAGGCAAAGATGAATCGGGAGACGGAGTTGTCTTGGAAGAGGACGTCGTTGTTGAAGATCCAGTCTCCGGTGACGGTTTCGTTTTGAGAGAGAGAAGCCGGTCCGCCTGATCCCCAGTCTAGTCTGACGAATGCGGTAGAGGCTGAATCAGTGAAGGAAACTGTAAAGTGGGAGGCGTCATAGGAGATGGAGCCATATCTTAGAGCGGGAGTATCGCCTGAGTTGAAGATCTCTATACCGGAGAAGGAAGAGGCTCCTGAGTTTTGATCTGTTCCGCAGGAGAACTTACCTGTAGAGGCAGTGTAGAGGAGTTTGTCGTTAGTGGTGTTGGAACAACCGTTAGTACCTGACATACCATCAAAAGCTAATCCTTTGAAGGCAGAGGCGGAGGCGATGTTGGCGGAGATAGAGCCGACGACATAGAGGTCATTACTTAGGAGTAAGTCATCAGCAGTGGAGATCCAGTTAGCTTCGGGGCCGGAAGCGATGGCGGTTCCGAAACGGGAGTAAGAGACGGAGGTGGGGGCAGTTAATGAGGCGAACTGGGCGGCACCGGAGGCTAAGACATTACCGTTGGCTTCGACGAGGAAGGCGGTACTTGATGGATCGGTTCCTTTTCTGGTGAATCTTAAGAAGTTACCGGTGAAGTAGTCAACAGTTAGAGGATTAGAAGCTTGAGCTTCTAATCTGAAGATGTCTCCGGCCAGATAGCCTTTCTCATGGGTTACTTCGAGGATAGACTGACGGGAGGTTGAAGCGACAAGGTATGAGAAGGAAGCAGTTATTGAGACCGGGCCATTGGCGAAGATTCCTCCCTGACCAATGTTTAAGCCATTTCTGACGTACAAGTTATTGCCGATGTCTACGTTCTCTGTGACAGTAATGTCATTTGATTCAATGTTGCCAGCATACAAGGCATGGGTTTCAAGACCGCCGATGTCGATGATGCGAAGGCCAGCACCCCGATCAGCTAAATAGACATAGCGGCCGGAGACGTATATGCCAAGAGCTTCTGTTGTTTTAAGATTTGAGACAAGAACAGGAGCTGATGGGTTAGATATGTCAATAATTTTTAAACTACCTGGTCCAGCAGCTGATCTATCCGCCACATAGGCATATTTACCGGAAACATAGACATCAACAGCTCCTAAGTTTGTGTCCAGGGTTGAAACAAGAGATGGAGCGGAGGGATTGGATACGTCA
>Ga0209542_10007283_pt1 | contig 21126 bp, 23 predicted proteins | sample RifCSPhighO2_01_FD_184028 | JGI IMG/M metagenome (GOLD analysis project Ga0209542, IMG submission 184028) | Soil microbial communities from Rifle, Colorado - Rifle CSP2_plank highO2_0.1 (SPAdes) (version 2) | ecosystem: Environmental > Terrestrial > Deep subsurface > Rock core/Sediment ... | reverse complement strand
CTTAAAGAAATTCTACAAAGAGAGGGGGCATATCCGCCTACAACCGGCAAACAAAAATATGGAGCCGCTTATTTTTAGAAACGGGCGGGATGTCTCAATACAAGGAATTGTACTCGATGTTATTCGCGAAGAAGTAAGATCGCCGATACAGTTTCCCGAATACAAGGAAACTAAAAAATATACCGAAGTGCCACTAAATAAAATAATTTGTGGTGATGCGATAGAGGTTATGCAAGGATTGCCCTCTGATTGCGTGGATCTCGTGGTTACTTCTCCTCCATATGATGAGTTAAGAAACTATAACGGCTACTCTTTCAATTTTGAAGGCATGGCGAAAGAGTTATATCGAGTTATTAAAAATGGTGGAGTTTTGGTGTGGGTAGTTGGAGATCAAACAATCAAAGGTAATGAAACAGGAACGTCTTTTAGACAAGCTTTATATTTTAAGCAAGTAGGTTTTAATCTTTTTGACACAATGATATATCTAAAAACTCCTCGGGGTGCTGTTGGAAATAACAAGACATATTGGCAGACTTTCGAATATATGTTTGTGTTGAGCAAAGGTACTCCCAAAACAATAAATCTCTTAAAAGACAGAGAAAATAAAGACGAGCGAGATGGTGATAGCGGCACAAAACGACTTTCTGATGGCTCATTATTAAAATTAAAAAGAGCTGGATATTCTAAATATGGTCGACGAACCAATGTTTGGAAATACCTAATAGGAAAAGGACATTCTGCAAGTGATAATATTGCCCATCAACATCCTGCTATATTTCCAGAAAAGCTGGTACAAGACCATATTTTAAGTTGGTCAAACCATGATGATGTAATCCTTGACCCAATGTGCGGTAGTGGAACTACCTGTAAAATGGCTAAACTTAACAAAAGAGATTTTATAGGGATCGATATTTCTTCTGAGTATTGCAAAATAGCTGAGGAAAGATTGAAACAAAAAGCCCTATTCTAAAACATAGATACTTGTCTTAATTAAACAGGAAATTTAATTTTGCTATTTAAGAGTGCCTTGTAGCCATTTTATAGCTCGACTCAATATATTCACATCATCTTCCATCATTCCCATACTGTTATTGCACATTCTGCAAATCCAACCCCTTATCTTTCCAGTAACGTGTAAATGATCTAGCACAACATCATTTTTGTATTGCCTGATTATTGTTCTTTTACAAATTGGGCAATGAAAAGGTCTTCCTATGAGCGGTGGTGTACTTATTTTTTCAAATTCTTTTCTTGTCTTTTGAGACATCGGTTTTTTCCAACTGCGGCACTCCTTACATTCACCCCTCCTTGAGACTTTACCTCGGATAGTTTTTTGATTTTTTTCAAATTCAAAAATACTTTTCCGTTGCTGACACCTTCGGCATATTTTTATCTCGCTGAAACACGAATCACAAAAATCTCCATGGGTCGCCTTATTTCGGTTGCATTCAATGCAGTATTTTGTTTTCACTTTAGAAAATAATTAGTATCTTTCTTGTAAATATCCGCAAATTTTTTCATTTCTGCAACATCAAGCCGTCTTTCGCCAGATTCAATTTTGGAAATATAGGATTGTGGTTTGTCCAGTTTGTCAGCTACCGCTTGCTGGGACAGATCAGCCTCAATACGCGCTGTTTTTAAGCGTTCTATGATTTCCTTGTAGTCTTTTGAGTAAATTGACCTGCTCATATGTACTTCTATGATATATCCTATTGTGGTATAATCCCAAAATAGGATTATTGATTTTAGGGAGTTCCTTAACCTTTTCCGAGTATGGGAGGGCTAGGCAAGGATAACATTCCATAATGTCGTCGCCAAATTTGCCCACCGAGGCGCGAAGCGGCGAAACAACAAACGCTGAACATACAATTTGGCTCCGCGGCTTGGGTTCAATTCCGTTTCATTTAAACAAGCTCTCTGCTCCGCATAAATAATTGAAATAGCTGTTGTGCTCCGGGAGTAGGGATCGAACCTACGACCAATCGCTTAACAGGCGATCGCTCTACCGCTGAGCTATCCCGGAGCACACAAGCTATTCACTTTTTCAAATTTTTAATGAACTCTCTGCCTATTCCCGATTTTAGATACTTTTCTCTCTTTCTTGCGTTTTCTCTTGACCCGATTGATTCCTTGTAGATTAGAACCCATGGTCTAAATCCTTTTGTTGATTTTGTTTCCCCAGAATTATGACCAAGCAATCTTTTCTCGGGACTTTCACTCATACCAATGTACACTCTGTCATAACTCTTGCTATAAATTACATATACAAACCACATGACTACATTATAACCGACCGCTCCCTGCCTGCCGGCAGGCAGGTACCAACTGAGCTACCGCGGAATATTTGTATCCTACAGACTGAGACTTTACACTTGACGGAATACTGGCATTCTACCAACTGAGACCTATATAGATATTGGCGGAATGCACTCAGATACTACCAAAAATCTCTTTGAATGCAAAATCTCTGAGGCGTGGTCCTGTTTGAAAACTGCCTTCAGCACTCAAGCTGACTAGGCGGATTTTTTCGAACGAGATATAATTAGGAGTATGAAGGGATTGTTTGTTGTAGTTTTTGTTATCATCGTAGCTTTAGCCGTTTTTCTCCTTTGGAGACCGAATACAGCAATGAGCCCTATTATCACTAAAGATATTCGAACAATGTTAACACTTACGAGTCCTACTTTTCAAAACAACGAAATGATGCCGTCTAAATACACTTGCGACGGAAGCGATATATTGCCGCCGCTTGAGATTTCCGGTGTGCCTGAGGATACAAAGACACTCGCAGTCATAGTGGATGATCCTGACGCTCCAAACGGCGATTGGGTGCATTGGATCAAATGGAACATTCCTGTAGATACTACAACCATACTCGAAGGCGAAGAACCAGTTGGGATTTCTGGAAAGGGAACATCAGGCAATCCTTCCTATATGGGACCGTGCCCACCGTCGGGAACACATCACTATCATTTCAAGCTTTATGCTCTTGATACGATTCTTGATCTGAAATCAGGAAGCTCTAAAGCTGACCTTGAGAAAGCAATGAAAGAGCATATCATTGAACAAACAGAACTTATCGGGCTCTATTCAAGAACAAAATAAATGTTTTTGAAGGTAAAAGTTTTTCCAGAAAGCAAGAGGGATGAAATAAAGCCTGTCAAACAGGACAAATGGGAGGTATATGTCAGGGCCAGAGCTGTGAACAATGAGGCAAATCAGAGGGTTTTGGAACTTGTGCGTGAAAAATTTCCTAAAGTCAGGGAAATAAAGATTATAAAAGGGCACAAAAGACCGAACAAAACTATTGAGATAGTTCCTGATATTGATTCTCTGATATAATCAAACGAGTAATAATTAACTTAAGCACAAATGATCAAACATCACATCAAGCATACTAATATGGAATTAACCCCTGCAATATCGGATTATCTTTCTAAAAAACTTTCGGTACTTGAAAAATTTGTAGATAAAAAAACAGAGGGCATAGCTAGAATTGAAGTCGGGAAGACGACACAACATCATAATAAAGGCGTGGTGTTTCGCGCCGAAATCAATTTGGAATTTGGAGGAAATAAATTTCGGGCGGTGGTGGAATGCGACGATTTGTACAGAGCGATTGATGAAATGAAGGATGAGATAGTAGGGGAGGTCATTCGCGCCAGCAAAAAGAAAAGACATCTTCTAAGACGCGGACATCAAAAGATAAAGGATATCATGCGCCGCTTCAGGAGAGAGTAGGATTATAGTCCTCTCTTGAAATCCTCGTAGTCCATTTCCTTTTTGCCCTCGGGGATTACTTTGAGGATTTTGAATTCTCCATTTGAGAATGAAGCGTCTGTGATTTTGATGCGGATTTGCTTGTCGCTTTTTTCGGTAAAGAAGTATGTGCCGGGCCAGCCGAAGTAGGCTCGGAATTTGAGATAATTTGATAGCCCGTCTTCCTCCAGCTTGATAAGCCCGTCTTCTTTTTTAATTTTCTTACAGTAAGTGGCTTTAGCGTCCTCTTGTTTTTTGAAGGTAGTCTGACTACCCTCAATTTTGCTTATGGCTTTTGGGAGCATTATTTTTGCCATCTCATTTAGACGGGCGCGTAGCTCGGGGGCTTTTTCGCCATCTCTGATTTCTGTCTTTTCTTCATCTACAATATCTCCGACGTCAAGGGCGAAGGCCATTTGCTGGATGCACACACCAGTCTCCTTATCTCCAGCTAGGATAGCTGATTCTACAGGCGTAGCGCCTCTATATTTCGGGAGGAGGGAATAATGCACATTGAGCATCCCGTATTTTGGCGCGTTTAACAGCGTTCTAGGAAGTATCTTTCCATAAGCCACCACTACGGCGAGGTCAAAATTATTTTTTTGGAAATCATCAATGAATGTTTTGTTTATCTTTTCTGGTTGTAACACTTTAATTTTTCTTTTCTCGGCCCACACTTTCGGCGATGGTGGCGCCACCACGAGCTTCCTTCCTTTCGCTTTGTCTGGGCCTGTGACGATAAGAGAGGGGAGAAGCCCGCTTTTTTCAAGCTCGTCCAAGATAGGTATCACAAGGTCCGGAGTGCCGAAGAAAGCAAAGGATAGCTTAGCGCTTAGTGCTTGATACTTAGTGCTTTGAGAATTATTTTTTTCCATGTATGGAAGCTCTAAGCCTTAAGCCCTCAGCTTTCTTCGGTGGGAGGTCCACCACATCCTTCGCCTTGTCTATGAAGAGTATTCCTTCCAGATGATCCGTCTCGTGCTGAAATATTTGCGCCAATAATCCTGATGCGCCTCTTGTAAATTTCTTACCGTTCTCGTCATAGGCAGTAAGCGTCGCTTTCTTGGCGCGCTTTACTTTGCCATAAAGATAGCGCACAGAGAGGCATCCCTCGTCCATGTCTTCTTTGTCTTTCGATAGTTTCTTTATCACAGGATTGATGCACACAAGGTCGGCAGATTTCGGCTTTTTGTCCTTCTCATCATACACACCCTTCTCAATATCAAAAGCTCTGCCGGACACAACAAATATCCGAAGCGATTCGCCAATCTGTGGCGCCGCGATAGCCACGCCGTCTCTCTCAGCATAAAGAGCTTGTCTCATATCTTTGACAACAGTTTTGATCTTTTTAGAATTAATCTCGTGAACTGGCACTTCGCGCGCTTTTTGCCGTAACACCTTATCTCCTTTTTGAACTATTTTCTTCATTATTTATTTATACAAACAAAAGCTTTTTATAGCAAACTCTGCGGACTTGTATCTATTTTTACTGATTGAGGAAGAGAAAAAAGAATGTCAGAGAGTTTTTTATCTGGCCACTTTTCGTGTGGGAGTTTCAGCATGATATGAAGTGAAGTTTGGCCTCTGACGCTTTTTATAAATGCAGGAAATACTAACGGCTTCCAAACATTGAGTTTTTCTGCGACGATACGAGCGTCGGTTTTTACGGTTTCTCTTTGTCCTGTAACAGTAAGTTTTACTATTTTTGAAAATGGAGGGTAGCCGAATTTTTTCCGCGCTTCTAATTCGTCTTTGACAAACCCTTCCAGATCGCCGGAAAGGCTTTGTTCTATGACCTGTTGCTTCAAATCGCGTGCCTGGAGCAGAATATTTTCGGTTGCTTTTGATTTCACATCAAGTATGGTGTGCATCACGCGCTCGTTTGTACGGAAATCAGGGAGCGAAAATAGAGTATCCAACGACACGATCGCGACAAAGTTTACCGATTCAGCGGGCAGATAGCGCAAAGCCAGATCTGTTCCTAAAAGAATATCTGAGCGTAGAAAAAATTCTTTTATTTTTGTCTTTACATCTTTTAGCGATTTACAGACGTCGCTGTCAATGCGAGTAAGTGCAAAATCACCCAATAATTTTATTTCCTCTTCAATACGCTCAATACCAATACCAAAAGGCTTTAGGTTCCAGCCCCCGCAGACTCGGCAGGTTTCATTTGCGTCCCTCTTTACTCCGCAATGATGACAGATGAAGATCTTATTGTTATTTCTTGTATGCAAGACGGCGGGAGCTTCACAATAATCGCATTTTACGCTAGTGCCGCAATCTTGGCATATTGTCTGTGGTGATATACCTCTGCGCACAGAGTAAATAAATAGTTTTTTCTTTGCGTATTTGGCATAGCTTATCATTTCCTTAAGATCAGGGCTTAACACAACGAATTCCTTCTCATTCTTTCCGTCCTTTTTCTGTATTTTCATGTCAACAAGCAAGGTCTGTATCTTATGCGGATTTCTTTTGCCTATGCGCGAGTATTCAATAATTGATCCGTTTTTTATCTCCGTAAGCGCTTCGACAGTAAGCAGGCTGTCACCAATGATCAGGCGAAAATTTCTTGAGCGCGCTATTTCGCGGGCAGATGATCTCGCATCCAGAAATGGCTGACGTCTTTGTTTGTAAAACTGCGATGATTCTTCTTCAATAATTATCGTGCCGACAGATTGTGGAAGCAGGGACAACATGTTTGATGTTCCAACGAGGAGCATCGGATGGCTTGCATCAAAGGCTTGCGCACGCCATTTTGAAATGTATCTTTTGGATTTTACATTAACAAAAGCAAGCATGTACTTTTCTATTCCCTTCGATATTAATGCGGAAATATCAGCTACACTGTCTTCTGTTGGACATATTACTGCGATAGACATCTTTTTCGCAAAAGACTCGCGAATTATACTTCTGTATGTGTCAAATCTGTCTGTCGCCGGCGACTGTATCGCCAAAATTTCAAAACCAGACGCATGTGTCTCATTTTTTAATTTTTTTTGAAAAAATATTCCAGGATTTTCAAGCGCAATTTTTGGCACGAGTGCCGCAATGACCGCTCCAGCACTCGTCGCATTATCCTTTGCGATGTTTTTTGCCGCTTTCATAAGCCAGTCCGGAAGTGCCGCACTGTCTTTGTGACGGATTATCTTTTTTATGGCGAAAGGCATCTCCTTTATCTCCGCCTTGGCTTCTAACGCATCTTTGGATTCCACAATAATGCCGGGAATTGTTTTTTTGCGGATTGGAATAGAAACAATAGTACCAAGCGAAATATTGTCAGATGAAAAGTAAGTAAGTATTTCTTTACGTACTCCGCGCGCTATAGGAAGTATAGAAAGAAGTTTCATGAGGGAAGTATAAGGTATTAGGCGCGATGTATAAAGTATGTCTGATTTGTGGTTTTAGACGAAAAGCATTACCATATCCGCACACATGAACGATACTATCTTTCACATAGAAGGCCTAGGCGGCAAAAAGACCCTGAGCGGGGAAGTGAAAATAAGCGGCGCCAAAAACGCAGTCCTGCCGCTCTTTGCCTCTACACTGCTCTTCAACGGCAAGGTGTCCTTCACTAACATACCAGAGATTGAGGATGTGCACAGAATGCTGGAACTCCTAGAAGGAATCGGAGTGAAATATACAAAAAGTGGAACTGAGAGCTATACTTTGGATGCAACAAGGGTAAAAAGCACAAAAATTGACCACGAGATAGCCAAGAAACTCCGAGCTTCTGTGATGCTCACAGGCCCAATGCTTGCACGGCTCGGTAAAGTGAGTCTGCCTCATCCCGGAGGATGCGTGATTGGCGCGAGGCCGATAGACATTTTCCTTGGTGGCTTTAGAAAGATGGGGGCAAAATGCACGGAGACTGGAGACTCGTATGTTATTACCGCTTCCAGGAAGCTCAGAGGCGCAGAGATATTCCTCCGCGTGCCTAGCGTCACAGCGACCGAGAGCTTGATGCTCGCAGCAGTACTGGCTGAGGGAAAGACTGTGATCAGAAACACGGCTATGGAACCAGAGATTAGTAATCTCGCAGAGTTCTTGAACAGATGCGGAGCAGAAATAAATGGCGCAGGTACTGCAAGAATAGAAATAGTAGGGCACAAAGGACCCTTAAAACAGAATGGTTCTCAATGGCCCGCAATACCCGACAGGATAGAAACCGGTAGCTTCCTAATACTTGGGGCTCTCTGTGCAGATGATCTCCTGATATCGAAATGCGAGCCGAAGCATTTAGAGTCCTTGATAGTCAGTCTTATCGATGCTGGCGTACCAGTTGAGGTGGGCAAAAATAGTCTGCGAATAAAGGGCAACGGTAAAATAAAAAATAATAAGTTTAGGAGCTTTAACATCACCACTCATGAATACCCAGGATTTCCTACCGATCTGCAAGCACCGATATCGGTGTTTCTGACTCAAAGTGGAGGAGAGGCACTCATCTTTGAAACAATCTTTGAAAACAGGTTAGGTTACACGGGTGATCTTGTCACTATGGGCGCAGAGATTCGTGCGCTTGATGCGCACAGAGTTATCATTAAGGGAGAAACTTCGTTAAAAGGTAGGGAACTCTATGGCCCAGACCTGCGGGCGGGACTCGCCTTTATTATCGCAGCGCTCGTCGCTAAAGGCGAGTCCAAAATTCATAATGTATACTATATCGACCGAGGCTACGAGAGTATAGATGTTAAACTTCGAAGTATAGGAGCTAAAGTAGAGAGAATATAAATATGGCATTTTTTACAAGAAAACTTGGAATTGACCTAGGTACTGCGAACACTCTAGTATTCGTTCCTGGGCAAGGCATTGTACTCAACGAGCCATCGGTTGTGGCTGTTTCAGAACAGGAAAACAGGATTTTGGCTGTAGGAAACGAGGCAAAAGTAATGATCGGTAAAACTCCCGATAATATTGTCGCATATCGTCCCATGAAAGACGGTGTGATCGCTGATTATCGAGTGACCGAAGCGATGCTTCGTTACTATATGGGCAAAGCGCTAGGCCGATGGAATTTTATTAAGCCTGAGGTAATGATATCAGTTCCAGCGGGAGTAACTTCAACGGAACGCAGGGCAGTCATTGAAGCAGCGATAAAAGCCGGAGCAAAGAACGCCTATGTTGTCAAAGAGCCAATTCTTGCGGCAATAGGCGCAGGCATTTCAATTCAGGAGCCGAAGGGTCACATGATAGTGGATGTCGGCGGTGGAACAACTGATGTTGCGGTTATTTCTTTGGGTGGAATTGTATCTTCAACATCGGTTAAATGTGCCGGAGACAGGATTGATGCGGCGATTGCTGATTACATGAAAAAAAATTACAATTTGATGATAGGGGATAAGACTGCGGAGGATATCAAGATAATTGTGGGATCGGCTGTGCCTGTAGAGGAAGAGCTCGGAATGGCTGTAAAGGGCAGAGACTGTCTTTCTGGACTTCCGCGTTCTGTTGAAGTAAAAACCAATGAGATAGTTCGCGCTATAGGCAAAGAACTTCGAGAAATGATACAGGCAATTAAAGATGTTTTGCAGGAAACACCGCCTGAATTGGCATCGGATATTATTGATCAAGGGATTATTATGACGGGCGGCTCATCGCTCCTCCGGAATATATGCGATCTGGTTTTTCGGCGCACAGGCGTTAAGGCGACTCTTGCAGACAACGCGCTTTTTTGTGTGGCGATGGGAACGGGAATTGCTTTGGAGCATTTAGATACATACAAAAGGACGATTATAAGCAAGAAATAAAGAGATTGTAGAAAGTGGATCGCTCCACTAGTAGAACGTAGCAAGAAATAAAAAATGTATTTATCTACACACAACTTTCTACAAACGAAGCGGTCTACACTCTATGCGTAGCATTATTGATTCTCATCATGCGATATTCAGAGAAGGCGATGTAATCGAAGCGGTAGAATTTTTCCGCAAGGAGCTTGAGAACAGAGGAATAAATATGCTCGGCAATCCGGATATCGTTTTTTTACATTTTGAGGCGCTTGGTATTGGTGAGGCAAGAGAGCTAATAGAAATTGCTTCGAGCGCACCATTTAAAGAAGAGAAAAAAATAATGATACTGTCGTTTGACGGTGTTACGAGAGAAGCGCAGAATGCGCTTCTGAAACTTTTTGAAGATCCAAATCCAAGAGTAAAATTTTTGATTGCAGGAGGAAATTCAAATATACTTCTTTCAACCTTGCGTTCACGGCTTCATATTATAAGAAGCAAAGAAGAAAAGAAGAGTAGAAGCAAAGAAGAAAAGATAAAAAAATTTCTAGATCTTTCGATTGGTCAGAAACTGAAAGAGGTTGAAAAAATGATAAAACAATACAAAGACGATGGTGACAAAAAACCGATAAGAAAATTCTTAAGTACAATATTTTTTGAGTTGGAGAAAAATCCGAAAGAAAATACTGCGTTGCTTAAAGCTACGGCCAAATCTCTTTCTTATATTGACGATAAATCGGCGTCAGTAAAATTGCTTCTAGAAAGCGTAGTTTTAGCATATAATTAGTTTGTGCACGGCTTAGTAAACCTAAAACAAAAAATAAAGTACACCGAGGAGTGGCTCGGGAAGGAATTCGGCCAGATTCGGACAGGGCGAGCATCGCCGGCTATTCTTGACGGAATACTTGTAGAAAGCTATGGGACGCAGATGCCGATTCTACAGATGGCGACAGTGATGTCTGAAGACCCGCGGACTCTACGCATTGCTCCGTGGGATAACGCTAACGTGAAGCCGATTGAGAAGGCGATACAAACTTCCAACCTTGGCCTATCTGTGGCGGTGGACGATAAGGGGCTACGAGTTTCGTTTCCACAACTTACAACCGAGTCGCGCAATAATTTTGTAAAGATCGCAAAGCAAAAACTTGAGGATGCTAAAGTGACTATCAGGCAGGAGAGAAATAAAGTGAACGACGATTTAGCTTCAAAAAAGAAAGACGGGTCTATGAGCGAAGATGAAGTGATGCGCGCGAAAACCGAGGTAGAAAAGCTCATAAAAGAGGTAGGGGATACGCTTGATAAGTTTTTTGCAAAAAAAGAGACCGAAATTCTTAGCTAATCAATAATGTTTCCACTTTCCACTCTCTACCATTAAATTATGCCTTTCATTACTCTCATACTCGTCATATCTGTTCTGGTTTTCGTCCACGAATTTGGGCATTTTATCATTGCCAAAAGAACAGGTGTACGGGTGGACGAGTTCTCAATCGGCTTTCCGCCTCGTATTTGGAGCTTTAAGAAAGGAGAGACGACATACTCCATAAATCTAATTCCCTTTGGAGGTTATGTGAAAATTTTTGGAGAGAACCCAGACGAGGCATCAATAAGCGGCCCTGATAGTAAGCGAAGCTTTGTGAATAAAAATAGGGGAGTGCAGGCGCTTATCCTCATCGCAGGAGTCGCTATGAATATTATCTTCGGCTGGGTTCTTTTGTCAGCAAGTTACATGATGGGCGTTACTAGGATTTCAGAAAACTCTTCTCTCGCCACTGCAGCTATCGTGACAGAAGTGTTTCCGAATTCTCCGGCTGAAAAAGCCGGACTCGCAGAAGGGGATTTGATTATAGGCATTGTTGATCCTGGCGGTGTAAATTATTTTAAACTTAGTTCTGAAGCTATCCAGAAAATCATTTCATCATCAAAAGGAAAGTCTCTGGCAATAGCTTATGAAAGGGTAGGAAATACTGCTACAACTACACTAAGAGCCGAGGAGGGGCTTGTAAAAGATAAACTCGCGATAGGCATTGCTATGGCTGATATTGAAAATGTAAGGTTTGGATTTTTCCCTGCACTCCTGGAAGGAGCGAAATCAACATGGTTTCTTATAGAAGGGACGGCAGTAGGCATGGTAGCATTTTTCGGACAGGTATTTTCCTTCAATGCAGATCTTTCACAAGTATCAGGGCCTGTTGGAATTGCCGGATTTTTAAATCAAGCGCGGCAATTCGGCATATCAACTCTTTTTTCTTTTGTTGCCCTTATTTCAATTAATCTTGCGGTCATAAATCTTTTACCCTTCCCAGCGCTTGACGGAGGCCGGCTTCTTTTCGTGGCGATTGAATCCATAATACGCAGACCGATAAATCCTAAATTCGCAAACGCTTTAAATCTCCTCGGCTTCGCTCTGCTCCTTCTTCTCATGGTCGTTATCACATTCTCCGACATAGGTAAACTTGTCCCGTAGTAAATTCGTTCGAATTTTAGTGCCGGGATTGGTGAAATAAGGAATTATCCTTGTTCCGACGTCACTCGGATAAAATGAAAACTTTCATTTTGCTCCTCGCTAGTCGGAATAAAAACCATATAGTAGAATAGGCGGACATGAAGCAATCACAGATTTTTACGAAAACGCGCTTTGAGGCACCGAAGGATGAGGTGGCCAAGAATGCCGAAATACTGATTCGGGCGGGGTTTATCCATAAGGATATGGCGGGGGTGTATTCATTCCTTCCTTTGGGATTGAGGGTTTTGAAAAAAATAGAGCAGATAATCCGCGAGGAGATGAATGCAATTGGAGGGCAGGAGATGGAGCTTGCGTCACTTCAAGACAAATCGCTCTGGGAAAAAACAGACAGATGGAATGACAAAAAAGTGGACACATGGTTCAAGACCAAGCTCAAGAACGACACCGAGCTTGGCCTCGGATTCACGCATGAGGAGCCATTGACGGCGCTACTCAAAGACCACATCCGTTCGTACAAAGACCTGCCCATTTATCCGTATCAATTCCAGACCAAATTCAGAAACGAGACCCGCGCCAAAAGCGGCATTATGCGGACGCGAGAATTTTTAATGAAGGATTTGTATTCGTTCTCGCGAGATACCAAAGGACACGAAGCATTCTACGAGAAAGCCAAAGAAGCTTACAAGCGCGTCTTCAAGCGTGCCGGCATCGGCGAGCGCACATATCTCGCATTCGCTTCGGGCGGCGTGTTTGCCAAGTACTCTCACGAATTTCAAACAATCACAGAAGCGGGAGAAGATGTCATTTATGTTGATGATGAAAAAGGGATTGCGGTGAACAAGGAAGTATATACGGATGAAGTTTTAAAAAATCTCAATTTAGATAAAAACAAACTTGTGGAGAAAAAAGCGGTGGAAGTGGGTAATATTTTCTCTCTAGGGACCAGATTTTCGGAAGCGCTAGGGCTCACCTTTACTGACGAGAAAGGTGCCGCTCACCCGGCTGTGATGGGAAGCTATGGCATCGGTCTGCCGCGACTCATGGGCGCGATCGTGGAAAGCTTTGCTAAAAATGATGCGATGGTGTGGCCGGAGTCCGTTTCTCCTTTCAGGGTCCATCTCATAGATTTATCGCAAGGGAATGAAGAAGTGAAAAAAGCCGCAGAAAATTTGTACGACAAAATGCTCGCGGCCGGAATTGATACTCTTTTTGACGACAGGGATTTGCGGGCAGGCGAGAAATTTGCCGACGCGGATTTAATCGGTATACCGCATAGAATTGTAGTGAGCAAAAAAACAGAAGAGGCTAATGTGGTGGAATATACGAATCGCGCCACGGGCAAGACGAGCCAGGTGTCCAAAGACGAAGTCATAAATCTTTTAAATAATCCACTTTCATAATTTATGGCTTTCAAATTCTTGCAAAAGTTTTACACAATGTTTTCCAACGATATCGGCATTGACCTTGGCACGGCCAATACCTTGGTGTATCTCGAGGGCAGGGGGATTGTGGTCAACGAGCCGTCTGTGGTGGCTGTCAATCAGAAAACAGGCCAAGTCGTCGCTGTGGGAGCGACAGCCAAAGAAATGCTTGGTAAAACACCTGGGCATGTTTTGGCGGTGCGGCCGATTGTTGACGGTGTCATATCAGACTTCGAGGTGACTGAGCAAATGATGTCTTATTTGATTTCTCGAGCAGAAGGTGACAGTAAGAAGCTATTAGGGCCGAGAGTTGTTGTTGGTGTTCCTTCTGGTGTCACTAATGTTGAAAGGAGGGCTGTTAGGGACGCAACAATAAATGCCGGTGCACGGGAAGTGCATATTGTTGAGGAGCCGATGGCAGCAGCCATCGGTATCGGACTTCCTATACGTGACCCTGTGGGCAACATGCTTGTTGACATAGGCGGAGGTACAACGGACATCGCTGTGATTTCTCTCGGCGGCATTGTTCATTCAAAAAATATAAAAATCGCCGGAGACAGATTAAACTCCGATATCATTTCTTTTTTGAAAAATGAATTAAAGATTCTTATAGGCGAAAAAACTGCCGAGGAAATAAAAATTTCAATAGGAAGTGTGGTGGCAGCAGATTCTCCAGCAGAAATAGCAGTGCGAGGTCGCGATCTTATCACAGGATTGCCCAGAGAAGTTGTAATAACAGAGGCTGATGTGAGAGAAGCTATTGCCGCATCCATTGACACCCTTATTGAATCAGTCAAAGAAGTAATTGAAATTACTCCACCAGAGGTTATCTCCGACATAATGAATCGAGGGCTTCATCTGGTCGGCGGCGGGGCACTTCTAAAAGGTATGAAAGAGCTTTTGGAAGAAATCCTAAAGATTCCAGTTCATATAGCGGAGGATCCTTTGACCGCAGTTGTGCGTGGTACAGGCATAATTCTTGGAGATTTAAATGCGTATGAAGATGCCTTGATAAAGAACGAAGATGAACTACCCTTTGCACGCTAGAAAGAGCAAGTGGAACAAACAAAAAATTGCTTTAGCGATTATTTTGCTCTGCGTTTTTTTTGGTTTTTTTGCACGGAGTTTTTTTGCAAAAAATATTTCAGGAGTTAGCAACGCAATTTTTTCTTTTATTTATTCAATAATGCCACAAGGGTTCAAGTCAAAAGCAGAACTCGCGCTTGAAAATCAAGCTCTAACAGATCAGATTTTGGCGCTTTCTGCAATAAATGCCGACCGCAACGAGCTTGCAAGAGAAAATGCCGAACTTAAAAATAATTTCATGAGAAGCGATAAAAGAAAAGTTGTATACGCAGTTGTCATCAAAAAACCGCCTTCATCTCCTTACGATACTTTCATTCTTGATACAGGGACAGAGTCAAATGTTTTAAAGGGATATACAGTAATATTAGGCAATGTCGCGATCGGTACAATTGTTGAGGTAGGTAGGAGTTATTCAAAAGCAGAACTTTTTTCTTCGCCTGGAAAAATTTTTGAAGGCGTCTTTGGTAAGGATCACCTCACAATAGAGGTTAAAGGTCTTGGAGGATGGGCACTAGAATCTTTTTTGCCGATAGGTACCGAGGTCTCTCTTGGAGATGATCTCATTTTACCGTCAATTTCCTCAAAAATATACGCTACGGTAGAAAAAATTGAGGAAAAACAATCCGAGGGGTTCAAGAGAGTGTTATTTACGCTACCATTTAACCCTAGTCAGATAAACGCAGTAGGTATAATATTGGAAAACTAGTCCGGCAAAATTCTATGCGATTAAGAAATATAATTTTTAAAAATATTACAAGAAAATTTTAGGCGAATAAATGAGAAGAATTGTAGCAAATATCATAACTATCGCTTCGATACTTCTTCTTCCTTGGTGGTGTGTGGTTTTGGCAATTATTGTTTTTTCATTTTTTTTTGATTTTCTTGAGGGGATTGTTTATGGTTTTTTTCTTGATGCTATCTACGGGCTTCCGGGTTCTATGCTATCTTCCGACGGTTTTTTAATTGGTTCAGTCATTCTTTACTTTATCGCTTCAGTTATTCGTCCTCATTTTCGTGTCTCTTAGAATGTTTTTAAGGTAGCCAGCTTCTGCTACAATGGCAGCATGTTTGATCGGTTGTTCAAAAGATTTAAAGGAAGAAAAGAAAAATTAAAAAGTATTTTAGTCAATCCTGATGAGATTTTTCTAGATTCCTCCAATATTCCATCTTTTAATCATGATCAATTCGAAGGGAGGATAGAGACACCGATACCAAAAACCTATCTTGTCATCTTAAAATCCCTTTTTTTGTTTATGGTTTTAGTGTTTGCCGCGCGCGGTGTTTTTTTGCAAATAACAAAAGGAGATTATTATTTTACAAGAGCGTCAACAAATAATTTAAAAAAGGAAGTTATTTTTTCTCATCGCGGAATCATTGCTGACAGGAATGACAAACTTCTAGCATGGAACGTAGAAAGTGAGGATAATGACTTTGACCGGCGTTCTTACATTGATAAACCAGGTTTTGCCAATGTGCTCGGTTTTGTGAAATACCCCGCTCGTGATTCTAAAGGCAACTTTTATAGCTTTTCTTCAGCAGGCCAGGACGGAATTGAAAAATATTTTGACCAAAAACTTGCGGGTGAAAATGGCGCAAAACTTAGCGAGGTTTCAGTAAAAGGCGAGATAGAGTCTCAGAGCACCTTGGAGCCGCCTGTAAATGGCGAAAAGATCAATTTATCTATTGATACTGATGTACAAAGCGCTTTTTACAGAAATATTGCTGATGCTGTGGAGCAATCTGGTTTTGTCGGTGGAACTGGAGTGATCATGAATGCGAAAACTGGCGAAGTTCTGGCAATGGTCTCTTATCCAGATTATGACTCACAACTCATGACAGAAGGCAGTGATAATGAAAGTATTAAAAGCATACTTTCAAACAAAAGGCAGCCATTTCTTGATAGGGCGGTAACGGGACTTTATGCTCCAGGCTCCATTGTAAAGGCATATCTCGCTCTTGGTGTGCTGCAGGAAAATATTATCGATCCAGGTAAATTTATTCACACGATAGGATATATTTCAATTCCCAACCCTTATGATAAAGATAGTCCTTCTATTTTTAAGGACTGGAAAAATCATGGTGATGTTGATCTCAAGCGAGCTTTGTCCGTTTCTTCTGATGTCTATTTCTATATGGTTGGCGGAGGGTATCAGGGACAAAAGGGCTTAGGAATATTAAAAATCGAGGAATACATGAAGAAGTTTCTTTTTGGCACAGCCACCGAAGGTTTTTTTGAAGGCCCAGCAGGAACTATACCCAGTCCGGAATGGAAAAAGAAGACTTTTGACGGAGATATTTGGAGAATAGGTGACACATACCACACCGCAATCGGCCAATATGGATTTCAGGTAACACCATTACAGGTTGCACGCGCCATGACGGGAATTGCCAATGAAGGCATAATAGTATCGCCAACAATAATCAAGAATGAGCAAGGCACTACGACTTCATTAATAGGTATAGATAAAAATAATTTCAAAATAGTCAAAGAAGGGATGCGTATGGCAGTTACAGACGGAACAGCGATAGCACTTAATATTTCTGGAATCGATGTGGCTGGTAAAACCGGGACGGCAGAACTCGGCTCGGCTAAACAAAGGGTCAATTCGTGGGTTGAAGGATTTTTTCCTTACGAAGATCCTAAATACACTTTTGCTGTTGTGCTTGAAAACGGTCCGGCTTCATACGCTGTAAGTGCGATGCAGGCAATGGGGCATACACTGAGCTGGATTACAGAAAATACTGATGAGTATGTGAAGTAATATAAATTACAAAAAAACTCTTTGTTTTGAGTGATTTTGTGCTATAGTCACTTTGATAAATAGTTACTGCAATCCGAAATCTGACTCTTTTAACCCTTTAATCCTTGAACTCATGAAAAATCTGCTCCTTGTAGTTTTTGCTGTGATGGTGTCTGTGTTGCCGTCGTGCACCCCGTTTCCTATGGGATACCAGGGTGGTTACGACTATTATGCTTCCCCAGTCGGATGGCCATGGTCAAACTACTATGGCTATGGCGGTTACTATCGGTATGGTGAGGTGTATCATCATTACCGACCACCCTATATCCACAATATGGGTCGAGGATGCAGGACTCACTACTGATCACACAAACTAGGCGGGCTTTCTCGCGGAAGCGCGCCATTTTTATAAAAATTTAAGGAATGGTTGACCCTCTTCGAACGGGGTTGACTTTTTTTCATCTCTCTATACAATTATCGTCTCTCAAAAAATCACTAATAATTAAAACGCCATGACATATGAAAAAGAATACCTGACGAAAGAGAAACATGAAGAGCTTTTAAAGGAGCTTGATCATCTCAAAAAAACTAAGCGCAGGGAGGTTGCTGATAGTTTGGAATATGCCAAATCAATGGGTGATATTTCAGAAAATCAAGAATATCAGGAGGCTCGCGATATGCAGGCTTCTGTTGAAGAGCGCATTGGAAAGATTGAAAATATTTTGAAGCACGCAGAAATAGTAGGGGCACACCGAGGCGGAGTTATTACGATTGGCTCTACCATTGTAGTTAAAAAAACTGGTGATGCAGATACCAAGATATACCAAGTTGTCGGTTCGGAAGAAGCGGATATCATTGCCGGTAAGATTTCCAACCACTCGCCTATAGGTGTAGCGGTTATGGGCAAAAAGAAAGGAGACAGGTTTGACCTTCAAACTCCTAAAGGTAAGGCGGCTTATGAGATAGTAAATGTTAAATAGCTTAAAGCTTTTAGCTATTAGCTTCTAGCTTCGGTAAATACGAAAACGTTGCCACCTTTCTCTTTTCCGATAAGCCGACAAGCTCGCCAGCTCATAAGCTTTGTTGTATTATAATTTGATGTTTTGGGCTGATAAAATAAAAGAAGAAGCACAAAAGAGATTTGCTTCAAAAATAAAAAAGGGCGAGCCGCTAATTATTCGTGATGAAAAAACCCTTTCGGGCCGTGTGCATGTCGGCTCTTTGAGAGGAGTGGTGATACACGGCATCGTGCACGAGGTGCTAATCGAAGCCGGCATTTCCGTCAGATATTTTTTTGAGCTCAATGATTTTGATCCGATGGACGGACTGCCCGTGTATTTGGACAAAGATAAATTTATGCCGTTTATGGGAAGGCCGCTCTGCGACGTGCCGTCGCCTGATGGCAAGGCCAAAAATTTCGCAGAGTATTTTGGGGAAGAATTTGAGGGCGTGATCCGCTCTCTTGGCTTTGTACCGGAATTCGTACGCTCGAGCGTTGCTTATAAAAGCGGAAAGTATAACGACGCAATCCGTCTTGCTTTGGATAATGCAGATAAGATAAAAAAGATATACAAAAATGTCTCCGGCTCGCAAAAGACGGACAATTGGCTTCCGCTAAGCGTAATTTGTGAGAAATGCGGCAAAGTAGGCACGACAAGGGCTTACGAGTGGAACGGCGAGCAGGTATCCTATGAGTGCGGCGATTTTGTGGATTGGGGCAAGGGCTGTGGACACAAAGGCAAAGTGTCTCCTTTTGACGGCAATGCGAAGCTTCCTTGGAAGGTAGAATGGGCGGCGAAGTTTTCTGTATTTGATGTTGATATAGAGGGCGGTGGTAAAGATCACTCTACAAAAGGAGGAGCGCGCGACATAGCCGATCATATATCAAAAGAAGTGTTCAAGCGAGAGCCGCCGATAAATATTCCTTATGAATTTTTTAATGTAGGAGGCAAGAAGATGTCTTCATCAAAGGGTTCGGGAGTATCTGCAAAACAAATGGCGGATCTTCTCCCTCCCAAAATGCTTCGCTTTCTTATCGGCTCCAAGGATCCGAATAGAGTGATTGATTTTGAACCGGAAGGAGACACCATGCCCGTGCTTTATGACACTTATGACACTCAGGCAAAAAGCTATTTTGCCGGTACCAAAGATGATTTTGCCAGAGCATTTCCGTTCTATCATCTGCCAGGTGAGAGAGGGCATCTATCAGAAAAGAAATTGCCGAGGTTTTCTTTAATTGCTTTTCTCGCTCAGATGCCACACATGGACCCAGCAAAAGAGATTGAGGCAATGGAAGGTGTGACACTGACAGAAGCTGACAAAAAGGAGCTCAAGCTTCGTCTTGAGTACGCAAAGATATGGCTCGCAGAGTATGCTCCGGCTAATTATAAGTTTGAAATACAAAAGAGTTTACCCGAATCAGCAAAAAATTTAAACGAATTGCAAAAACAGGCATTAGCCAAAATTCTGGAATTTGTTAAAGGTGAAAAAATCTTAGACGGGCAAAAGCTTCATGAAAGGCTGCACGAAATAAAGACGGAGCTTTTGATTGACCCAAAGCTTCTTTTCTCCGCTATCTATCTTTCCATATTAGGACGCGATTCCGGCCCAAAGGCAGGATGGTTCTTAAGCGTACTTGATAAAAATTTTCTAGAAAATCGATTTAATGAGGTGACAGCTAAATAGTTGCGCTTTCTTTCCTCTTCTGTAATATGGCGGCAGACGTATTATCAACCGTCTTTACCTATGGCTAAATCCAGAAAATCTAAAAATGTTCCTGTTCGTAGGCTTACAACGGTCAGGCAAGTTTGCCGAGCTCTTTTCAGGGAGAACTCCACAAAGTTGCGCCACGAAGCGCTTTTCAGGCGTGGCCTGAAGCTCGCTACAACCATTGATAGCTTGAAGCTTCTTGCCGGAGAATCCCTTTGGTCTGACCAGACAGAGACTCTAGTTTCAAAAGCCTATTCTATTGGTTGCAAGATTACGGCGCACGCCTTCATTGCAGCGCTGCAAGAAGTCAGGAAAATTCGAGATGAAAGGGCGGAGATGTTTGGAGAGTAAATACCTCTCGTAAAATCCAAGACCAGCAAGCAATTGCTGGTCTTTTTATTGTCAAAACTCCTTATTTCACAGGACATTTTCCTCACAAGCTAACCAGCTAACAAGCTCCACAGCTTCTTTTTATGATGTGGATAACTATGTTTGCAGATGTTTTAAAGTGGGATAGAATGGTAGGCAAGTGGGATAAAGTGGTATTTTGTTAACAAGGTACGAGTTAATACAAAATACCAATCCCGCCCCAATTTCAGAGAGTAGAGATTGGAGCTCATCAAAATGATTACACGAAGACCTACAAAATATTTATTTCAGACCTGCGCAAAATTGGGGCGGGATGGTGATTTTTATAGTCGCAAACTCCTTAAAAATCTACCATGCTAATCGGCGAATACACACACACGATAGACGACAAGAATCGGATTTCGCTTCCTTCCAAATTCAGGAAGGAAGTAGGGAAGCGCCTTGTCGCCACATATGGGCTTGAGGGCTGTCTCTTCCTCTACACTACGCTTGAATGGAAAAAAATCTCGGAAGAAATAGGCAAGCTCGGAATGCTAAAGGCCGACACTCGTGAATTCAACCGATTTATGTTCGGCGGGGCTGTGGAGCTTGAAGTGGATTCTTTGGGCCGAGTGCTCGTGCCGGAGCATTTGAGGGATTTTGCCGCGCTCAAAGACAAAGCGGTATTCATCGGCGTCCACAAGAGGATAGAAATGTGGAATGAGAAGAAGTGGAGCGAATACAAGAAGCGGGCAGTCCAAAGCGCGGACGGCTTGGCGGAAAAGCTAAGTCAGACGGGTGCATTTTAGTGACGAGTGGTGAGCAATGAGTTATGCACAAAAGTGTTCTTTTAAAAGAAATAATAGACGGACTTTCAA
>Ga0209542_10007282_pt1 | contig 21126 bp, 17 predicted proteins | sample RifCSPhighO2_01_FD_184028 | JGI IMG/M metagenome (GOLD analysis project Ga0209542, IMG submission 184028) | Soil microbial communities from Rifle, Colorado - Rifle CSP2_plank highO2_0.1 (SPAdes) (version 2) | ecosystem: Environmental > Terrestrial > Deep subsurface > Rock core/Sediment ... | reverse complement strand
TGGTGTTGGTGGTGCGAGAGTTTGCTGATACTAAGCTCGAAAAAGCGCTTTATGCTCCAGGTGTGGCCAAAGACGAGTTTTATGAAGGGCTGGGTAAGATTAAAGAAGAACTCATGGCCTATATCAAAGAGCAGTACAAAGCACATCCAGATTTGAGCAAAAAATTGGATGAGGCTGGGGAGATTTATGAAAAAGCCATTGATCGTATCGTTCATAAAAATATTGCTTCCGCTCCGGACGGTCAAGAAAAGCGTCCGGATGGACGTAAAATTGATCAGTTACGTAATATCTCGGCCGAGGTGGGTATTCTTCCTCATGCCCACGGCACGGGACTGTTTAATCGTGGCACCACTCAAGCTCTTTCCTCACTGACTCTCGCCGCTCCTGGTATGGAACAGTGGATTGAGACAATGGAGATCAATCTGACCAAGAAGCGCTTCATGCATCACTATGTTTTTCCACCCTTCAGTGTGGGTGAAGTTGGTCGTATGGGTGGTGCTGGTCGACGTGAGATTGGTCATGGCGCCCTAGCTGAGCGTGCCTTGGAACCAGTTATTCCAGATAAGGCCGACTTCCCTTATACCATTCGCGTGGTTTCCGAAATCCTATCATCCAATGGCTCCTCCTCCATGGCTTCGGTTTGTGGTTCTATTTTAGCCTTAATGGATGGTGGTGTGCCAATTAAAATGCCCGTGGCTGGTATTGCGATGGGGCTGATGTTTTCTCAGCCGGAGGCTGACCAGTCTTTGGCTGGCGCCAAAAATGTCCCGAAATATAAAATTCTTACCGATATTCAGGGCCCAGAGGATCATCATGGTGACATGGATTTGAAGGTAGCTGGTACTGAGACTGGTATTACTGCTTTGCAGATGGATGTAAAAGTTGAAGGAGTAAATGGGGAAATCATGGCTAAGGCTTTGGAACAGGCCAAGCAGGCGCGCCTAGAGATACTAGGCCATATGAAAAAAGCCATCGGTGCCTCCCGTTCTGAGCTTTCCGTCTACGCTCCACGCATCCAGACTATTAAAATAAACCCAGATAAAATTCGCACCGTAATTGGCCCCGGTGGCAAAACTATCAACGAGATTATTGATCAAACTGGAGTGGAAATTGATATCGAACAGGACGGCTCGGTTTTTATTACTTCAGAAAAAGCGGAAGGGATGGCGCAGGCAATTAAAATGATTGAGGCAATTACCTACGAGGCTAAACCAGGCGATGAATTCGATGGAAAAATCTCACGCATTTTAGATTTTGGCGCCATGGTAGAGTATCTACCGGGTAAAGAGGGTTTGGTGCATGTTTCAGAAATGTCTAATGAGCATGTGCGTCACCCTTCCGATCTGGTTAAAATTGGACAAGTTGTCCACATCAAAGTAAAAAATATTGATGATTATGGTAGAATTAATCTAACCATGAAGTAGGTTAATTCTCCTCTCAATGCCGGACGAAAAATCTAATAATCCAATTCCGCCCAATCTCCCCATCAGCGGTAATCAGCCGGCTACTACTCCGACTTGGCCGTCGCTAAACTCACCGACGGCTACATTGCCACCAGTTGCGCCAACCCCACTGTCTAATAAGCCAGTGGGGTTGCCTACTGCGAGCGCGCCACAACCACCAATCAATCTCTCACCCAAGCCGGTTATACCAGCCTTGCCAACTCGGCCAGTTGCGACTGCTCCAATTACCCCCACTCCGGTCTTAAGCAAAGAAATTAGTGCTACTGTACGCACCATGGAGAGCGATATTAAGGCAGTGGGGCAAAATCTGCCGAGCCGGGGGGTAGAAGTTAAGGTTGGTGGTGGACCGATTGTATCAGTCAAGCCACCAGTTGTTCCAGTATCAACTCCAGTAGTTTTCACTCCCGTCAACTCAAGTAATGTTGCTCTTGGTCCGAGCGAAAAAAGAACTACTCCGCTATCCTCTCCAGTTTCCCCTGCTCCCCAAAAACCTACCCCCCCGGTTGCTCCGGTCGGCATTGTTCTCCCTCCAGTAAACGGCAGTAGAAAGATTCGACCGCTGTTTCTCGGTCTAGTTTTGCTGGTTTTAGTGATCGGTGGCCTAGGAATTTATTGGATGCTTGCCCCTAAAGTCGAGCCAGTTCCTACCCCAGCACCAACCCAAGTAGTTTCTGCCACTCCCGAGGCTAGTGCCGCTCCTGGTCCAGTAGACGACTTGAATGCTATTTTCCCCAGTCACGGAGCGATCACCCTGGTAGCCTCCCGGTCAACCGAATTTGTGCCGGAGCTTTACAGTCAGATGGTAACTGTTTCCAATACTGGAGTTAAGAATGTTTTTCTTGCTCCCGCCTCCCCATTGGGTGCTTCTGAAACTCTACCCTTTCTTTTCACTGACTTTGTTCGCCTCTCTTCTGCTACTGACTTACCAACTACTACCAATGGTCTAGATGACCAAAATTTTGGACTGGTTATCTCCCGCCAGACCGAAAAGTTTACTAGTAAAGGTGCCCTAGTGCCCAATAGCCCGGTTGAACAACGTTTGGCTTTGGTGGTGGGAGTAAAAGACCCAGCCATGACTGCTACCTGGTTAACGGCTTGGGAGGGTAATATGGCTAAGGATCTAAGTAACCTATTTAAGTTAGGAGCGAGCATCAACAATGTTGTCTTTAAGAATAACAATTACCGTGGTTTGAATATTCGTTATGCTAATTTCACTCAACCGGATCGTTCAATCGATTATGCTGTGGTGCGTGCGACCAATGGCAGAAGCTATCTAGTGATTACTAATTCGCGTGAACAAGTTTACGGTGTTGTTGATAATTTATTGGGCTTTTAGAATCTTAAAAACATTGTGAAGTGAACAGATTGTCCACAGCGGCGCTTGCCGCTTTTAAATTAGCGGGGGATAATTATATCAGCACTTGTAGTACGCAGTCATATTTTTTTTCGGCTAGCTGATCCGCAACTATGGATCAGCTAGCAATTCCCCTTTCTTGGGGCGTTCCGCCTTAAAACACAATCACTGTTCCAGGCGTCAGACGCCCCTATTTTTTTACTTAAATTTTGTGCTAAACTAGCAACATGACTGAACAAGATAAACAAAAATTGTTGGCTGACTTACAGGCCGAAGAAAAGAAAATTTTAGCGGAACTTTTAACCTTCGCTCAGCCTGATTCTAATACTCCGGATGAGTACACGGTCTCAGTGCCAGAAGGCGATCGCAGTACCGATGATAACGCTGGTGATTTAAGCGAGTTAGAGCGCCTCAATGCCCTGAAAGAATCGCTGGTAGGACGTCTACGCGAGGTTAGGACAGCCACTAAAAAGTTGGAGGCCGGAGAGTATGGTAAGTGTGATAACTGTTCCGCTCCAATCGAAAGTAACCGCCTAGCCGTTATGCCGGTAGCCAGATTCTGTATGGCTTGTGCTGAGAAGCCAGCCCTCAGAGAAAGTTAATTTTAATTTATATGTCGGCGCGTATTCATACTGCCACCTTACACGGCCTGGAGGCCTTGCGAGTAGAAGCTGAGGTTGACTCCTCCCCCGGTCTACACTTTTTTAGTATTGTTGGTCTGCCTGATAAGAGTATAGAGGAATCAAAAGAGCGGATTGATGCCGCGCTAAAAAATTGCAAGCTGATTAATCCTAAGGCTAAAAACCTTAGGATTGTTGTTAATTTAGCGCCAGCGGATTTAAAAAAAGAAGGATCACACCTAGATTTGCCAATTGCGCTCGGCTACTTAGTGGCTACCAAGCAGTTACCACCCGAGACTACTAAGAGCCGGGTATTTATTGGGGAATTGTCACTGGATGGTCGTCTGCGTCCGGTCAATGGTGCTTTAGCAATGGCTCATTTGGCCAAGAAAATTGGCGCGCGGGAGTTGGTTGTTCCTAAGGGAAACGTGCTGGAAGCCGCTTTAATTCGCGACTTAGTAGTGATTGGAGCGGATAATTTAATTGAACTGATCGCTCACTTGAAGGGAGAAAAAATTATTAAGCCAGCCCTGAGTAGTTGGTCGGAAAAAGTTCTGGACGGCATCGTACCAGAAGTTGATTTTTCCCACATTAAAGGCCAGGAGTCGGCCAAACGGGCGATGCTAATCGCGGCCGCCGGTGGTCACAATATTTTACTTTATGGTCCGCCCGGCTCAGGCAAAACCATTCTCGCTAAGGCTTTAAATGGTATTTTGCCTCCCCTCTCTTATGACGAAGCGGTTGAGGTAACTAAAATTTATAGCGCGGCTGGTTTAACCAAAAACAGCCAGTTTATTAATACCCGTCCCTTTCGTAATCCGCACCACACCACTTCAGCCGCGGCGGTAATTGGTGGTGGCAATATTCCTCGTCCCGGTGAGATTAGTTTAGCGCATCGTGGTGTTTTGTTTCTGGATGAGTTGCCAGAATTTCCGCGCAACGTCTTGGAATCATTGCGTCAGCCAATCGAAGATGGCAAAATTACCGTGGCGCGAGCGGCTGGTGCTAGTCACTTCCCGGCGCGTTTTATGTTTGTCGCCTCAATGAATCCCTGCCCTTGTGGTAACCACGGTAGTGCTACTCTGGCCTGCAGTTGTGCGCCACAGGTGGTCACTAAGTATCGCAAAAAGATCTCTGGACCGCTACTTGATCGAATTGATTTACAAGTTTTTGTGGCGCGCGAAAGTTATCAAAATTTAAGTAGTGCTGGTGATGGCTCAGAAGACTCCACCAAGTTACGCAACAAAGTGGCACAGGCCAGAGCGTTGCAGGCTAAACGTTTGGCTGAATATGGCATTTTTACTAATGCCGAGATTGGTCTAAAACAAGTACAGAATGTTTGTCGTTTAACCAAGGCCGGTGAGTCGATCCTTGGTCGCTTTGTGGAAAAGAATAATATTTCTGGCCGTGGCTATCACCGTATCTTAAAAGTAGGGCGCACTATTGCTGACCTGGCCACTAGCAGTGAAATTAGTGAAAGTCACATTCAGGAGGCGATAAATTTCAGGCTATCAAACCTTGAGAACAATTAGATGGTGCCAGCATGGTGCCAGCATGGTGCCACGGTGCCAACTGGCACCGTGGCACCATGAAATAATGTTGTTAAATAAGCACTTTCATGGTGCCAGGCATTTAACACCATAACTAGCTGTCACCATGCCTGTCACCATGCCACCATGGCACTATTTAATACTTGGCCAGAGGATTTTTAGCACCGTGCACCTCAAAGTGTAAGTGGCAACCAGTCGAGTTTCCAGTGGTCCCCATTAATGCAATCTTAGCTCCTTTGCTAATCGCGGTTCCCTCTGAAACTAAAACTTTACTCAAATGGCCGTAAACCGTCTCAGTGCCATTGTTGTGCGTGAGTTTAATGTATTTGCCGAATCCCCCGTTCCAGCCAATTTCAGTGGCGATTACCACCTTACCATCAGCGGCGGCATAAATTGGTGTGCCACAACTGTTGGCGATATCCACACCATTACGGCCGTGAATTATCCCCCAGTCATAACCAGTGCTAGGAAGCATGAAGTAGTCAGCTAAGTCTGGTAGTTGTGAGAAACGTTTAACCGTTAAATCAGTCGCGTAAATCTTCGGCACAATATTCCCTGAATCGTTTCTTAATTTACCGTCTGGCACAACAATTTCATCGTCAATTTGCAGACTGCCATCTTTGGGTAAAGCATTAAAAGCAAGGATTTTTTCCGGGACAGCCTGGTATTTAGTCGCGATAGAATTTAACGTATCGCCTTTCTTAACCTTATGAATTACTCCGTCAACCGGCGGAATTTTCAGCTCATCGCCCGGGGCAATAGCGTCAACATCTTTTAACTTATTAGCCCAGATAATGGTGCTAACATCTACTCCGTAGTCGGAGGCAATAAAAGACAAGTTATCACCCTCCTGCACGGTGTAGGTAACAATTTGATTGCTTTTAGCCTCTGGATTAAGGATGGCTAGATTATTATCCGCGGCGTTATAAGGCAAAAGCGCGCTATCCTGGGTAGTACCGATATAGTTATCCAATGAATTAGGCATTTCTTCAGCGCTAACAAACTGTGAAAAACTAGATAAAGCAGTGGCAGACAAACGGTTTACCAGACTACTTGGTCCGGCCGCTTCCTCAACATATTTATGTAAATAAACGCTTACCTGGCTGAATTGACCATCCGAGGTTGAACTGCGTGTGACAATCAAGTAGCTAGCCGATAAAATAACTAGGGCAAAAATGAAATAATCCTTTCTAATAAAGGATCCAATTTTCTTTATATTTCCGACTCCCTTTTGCGCGACGGGGGCTTTGCCCCAGGTCGCTAGGGAAGTAAGAAAGTTTGTGAGTTTCGTACTAATAACGAGGACTTTGCACTGAAAACGGTAAAACTCTCAGAGAGAATTATGTTATCTAGTCTAGAGGATTGGGGAGGTTTGTCAAACTGAATATAAACAGGGTACTCGCCTGTCTCATTCTCGCTTTGTCGTGTTGGCCAAGTAAAACTCACTCAGCTCCTTTGGTATTTCTAGATAAAAAATCGAGCCTCTTCCGTGAAAATCCCGTAAAGGGATTTTCCTATATCTCCGATTTGTTTATCAACGAAATACCTGTAGTCGCTCGTGGTTTTACACTGGCCAACCACTCCTTAGTAAAGCGATAATGAGACAGGCTCGTTTTATCAGTACTAGCGAGCCACACCCTCGCACCAATCCATTTGTCACGCGGGCGATATTAATAACCGTAGTGACGGCGAATAAGGAGCGGTGATTATAAAATTGTCTGTCCCGTAGTAAAGATTGTCAGGGCGAGGGCAGACAATTTTTAGCTAGCTCCATGAGCCGGAACGGAGAGTTTTATTAGCTCGCGCTGACGGATTGGTGGGAGGGTGGGGCGAGCAGTCCTTGGCCACTACGACAAAGCGAGAATGGGTTAGGCGAACTCTCTAGTGAACTTAGAATAAACTATAATAACTATCATGTCTGATCAGAGAAAAAATATTGGCAATCTGGGGGAGAATATTGCCGGCAGGTTTTTGTTGGAGAAGGGTTATAAAATCTTGGCACGTAACTACCGTAAGCCGTGGGGTGAGATTGATATCATTGCCGAGCAGAGGGGAGTGGTAGTTTTTTGTGAGGTGAAGACTAATAGTAAAAAATTTGGCTTGGAATTCAGCCCAGAATTACGGGTTAATCGCGAAAAAGTTTGGCAAATTACCAAAACGGCTAAGCTGTTCCTGCAAGAACGCTTTCCGGGAAAAGAAATAGAATGGCGCATTGATGTGCTCTCGGTCATTTTTGATTTAGTGAATAAAAAGGCCAAAATTAAGCACTTTTTGCATGCGGTGGGGGATAGCGGTTAGGCCAGCTTTTAAAGCTTGACGGATAGGTATCAGTTGTGTTAGAATAGTAATATCAAATCCGGATAGAAACTTAACAAAAGACCCGGGCGTGCCGGGCACATATCAAGGAGATCTCCCATGATTAAGAGAGTTACCGCGGTCATGTTGGCCGCAACGTTTTTACTTTTTGCTGTCTCGGCTTTTGCCGCAGACCAGCCCGTAAGACGTTTCGGCGCCTGCGAGCAGTACACCGTGCTTGTCAACGAGTTGGCGCAGGCTGAAAAAGGCCCGACCCTTGGTGGCGAGTTTCTGAAGGCAACGACAATCACTGCTGGGACTGGTGCCTTGGGTTACGGTTTTTTCTCTACACCGGGTGACCGTGGCAATAAGGCACTCATAGCAAAAAGCGGTGGAGTCGGGTTCTTGATCTACTTGGGGGAAACCCTGGTGGAGCGGAAGATGCGCAATAACAAGATTAACAAGTTGCGCTCCAGCGTCGAAGCTTCCTCCATCGCCTGTGCCCAAGAGAGGCACACCAGTGTAACGGAAGCTCGTATGTGGGCAGTGGAGGATCGTGACGCCGGTTTTGACAACGCGATTGAGGTGGCCAAGATACGATCGGGCGGTTCGGCTACCGTGGTCCAGTCCTCACTCGAACTCTTTGGTGCCGAACAGGACGCCAAGTTCAGGGAGTTCGAGGCCAGGATGTCCGCGCCCGCCGGTCCAACCCGAAGTGGCGACAATAACATCGCCATCATCGCGGCCAACTCCGGTCAACAACAGTATTGCAACCTATTCCGCGATGGGGAAATTACGGTACCAGCTGGGGGAGGGAGTTACCGCATTGGGCCCAACCAGTGCCGGAACCTTCCGGCGGGACTGACCCGCGGGATCCTCGCTTTCAGCGGCTCGAGTTTCGAGCTCGGCCCGGGTAACGGTGTTCAGATTTCCAACGGGGTTGTGAAGTTCTACAACCCGAACCAAAACTAAGCGACAAGGAGAAAAGAAGATGCACCCGGTACTTAGAAGCGTTTTGATTTTCATCGGCATCGGTTTGGTGGTTATCGCGGGCATCGTCGTGACCCTTTTCCTGATGGGTCTCAGTGCTGGCGCGATTCAACGGGCCTGGTTCTGGGGACTCAACACCCCTGGAACGCCAGCAAACTGTATGGTTTGCCCGGCTCCGGCGCCTGCGGCGCAGTTCTATTGTTGCCAGCTGCAGCCGCAACCAGCACCCCAGGTCATCTTTCGCCAACCGCAGGCGAAGACGAGGAGGAGGTTTATCCCCGTGACGACTCCTCAGCAGGAGCCCGTTAAGGTAACAATGCCTCCATCGGCCGACCCCAACACCTGTTGTGGAAGTGGTGGCAACATCACCATCTACCAGCAACAGGGCGGCAGTGTTGGAAGGGTGGTCCTTCCACCCTCTGACCCGCCTGAGTAGCATTTCTTGTAGTTCCTTCCGGCCGTCCGTTCGTGACGGCCAAAAATCCAGATCTTTCGTAGTTCCCACCGAGCCCCGTCCAAACGGGGCTCTTAAATTTTCAGAACATCAGCCGTGGCTACCTCTGCATAGATTTTTGAATTATTTGCATAGATTTATACCATCTGATATGATGTCGGTAACATGATTCAAGAAGAGTTAATCTCAATCAGTGAGGCCGCTAATATATTAGGAGTTTCCATTGATACGCTACGCCGTTGGGATCAGAGCGGAAAATTAACCTCTACTAAATCAGAGGGCGGACATCGTAAATATTATAAGTCCCAGTTAGAACTTTATCTAAATGACCTCTTTAGTCTAGCCAAAGACTGGGTATTGCGCGGCGCCGAAGTGCCGGAAAAACTTTACTGTGTCAATAGCGCGGTATTCCAGACCAGACTAGTTCAGTTACAAGATTTTTTGATGAACATTAAGGAGTTGGCTCCCATCTTTCCGCTAGTCGTAGCAGTCGCTGGAGAGATCGGGAATAATTCCTTTGATCATAATCTGGGCAATTGGCCGGATACTCCCGGAACATTCTTTGCTCATGATATTCATAAAAAAACTGTAGTATTAGCCGATCGGGGGTTAGGCATTCTGACTACTTTAAAACGAGTAAAACCAGAGTTAAATACCGACGAAGCAGCCTTGCGGGTGGCCTTTACTGAAGTATTGTCTGGTCGAGCGCCAGAGAGTCGTGGCAATGGCCTCAAGTTTGTACGTAAAATTGTAGCAGAAAATTCCATCGGCCTCTGGTTTCAAACTGGAGCAGCGGAGCTGATGTTACACAAAGACAGCGAGCGGTTAAATATCAAGCCTTCGCTAAAACCTTTTCGAGGCTGTCTCGCTCTGATTACCTTCTGAATAAGCTTATGAAAATAGTATTGAAAAAATTTGGTACCATGCTGATTTCTCGACAAAATGGTCGGGAAGCTTCAGCTGCTCTGCAAGCCCAGCTCATTGCTTTAGGTGGAAATGAGAAGCTGGAACTGGATTTTGAGGGAGTGATTACCTTCTCACCCTCTTGGGGCGATGAGTTTTTAAGTCCATTAGTCAGGCAATATGGCACGAGACTAATCCTATTAAATACGAGTAATCCTTCGGTTAAGGCAACGCTAGAATTGCTAGAACAGATTAATGAAATTAACTTCTAAAAATATAGTTGATACCCAAAAAATCGCTCAGATTTTGGTGGAGAAGATTTTAAATACCGAGGCAAATAAATCGGCGGTGGTGGTGGCCTTGGAAGGGGAGTTGGGAGCTGGCAAAACCGTCTTAGTAAAGGGTATCGCTAAGGCCTTGGGCATAAAAGCACACATTACCAGTCCGACCTTTGTTTTGCTTAAGCAGTACAAAATGCCGTCTAAAGCTAAAAGTCTAAAGTCCAAGGTAATTAAAGTTGCTGGCCTTAGACCTTCGGCCCTAGACCTTAGACAGTTAATCCATATCGATGCCTATCGGCTGAAGGACTACCAAGCGCTGGTGGCTATCGGGGTAAAAGAGATTATCTCTGATCCGAAAAACATTGTATTAATCGAGTGGTCGGAACGAGTAAAACCAATCTTGCCCAGCAAAAAAATCAAAGTGCATATTGACCATGTAGGAGAGAATGAAAGAAGAATTGAGATAAAATGACCAATGCCTAATTTCTAATGACTAATCAATGACTAAACCCAAAATCCAAATTAAGACTTTGTCATTTGAACTTGAATTGTCATTAGTCATTAGACATTTGGATTTATGAAACGTCTTATCCTCATTGATGGTAACGCTTTGGTGCACCGAGCCTTTCACGCTCTGCCTCCCAACATGACCGCGCCTAGTGGCCAGATGACCAACGCCGTCTATGGTTTTACCATGCTCTTACTTAAGGCAATTAAGGACTTTCAGCCAGAATATATTGCGGCGACTTTTGATTTAGCTGGCCCGACTTTTCGCCATGAGGAGTTCTCTGATTATAAAGCCCAGCGCGAAAAAGCGCCGGACGAACTTTACGCGCAGATTCCCTTGGTGAAGCAGGTGTTAGAAGTGCTCGGCGTGCCGATTTTTGAGCAGGCGGGCTTTGAAGCCGATGATTTGATTGGTTCGATTGCCGAGAAGGCGCGACACGAAAAAGATCTGCAAACTATTATTCTCACCGGTGATTTAGATACCTTGCAATTGGTTGAAGATGAAAAGGTTTTAGTCTTTACGGCGCGCAAAGGGGTCAGCGATACTATGCTTTATGATGAGTCGGCGGTGCGCGAACGTTATGGTCTAGAACCCAGTCAGGTGGTCGATTTTAAAGGGTTAAAGGGTGATCCGTCGGATAATATTCCCGGCGTACCGGGAGTGGGCGATAAAACCGCTAGCGCACTACTGCAAGAGTTTGGCGATATCGCTAATTTGTATAAAAAATTAAAGACCAAAAAGGAGTTTAAAAAAGGTGAGGCGATAACGGCTAAACTAGCCGAAAAACTCTTAGCCAATGAGGAACAGGCGATTTTTAGTAAAAAACTGGCCACCATTATCCGGGATGTGCCAATTGAGTGGTCGCTGGAAAAGATTGAGTGGAAAAAGTCCTACGCCCCAGCCACGGTAGAAAAACTCTTTCGCGAACTAGGTTTTAATAGCTTAATTAGTCGAGTAAGTGGTCTAGTAAATCCAGAAGAAAAGCAGACGGCGTTTTTATTCAATGGCGAAGAAAAGTCGGTAACCCCTGTTGTGGTAAAAGAAAAAACCGCCAACCAGGCAGAACTGGCAAAGCTAAAAAATGACGGGGTGATTTATCTTTACAGTCAAGCGGGCCAGATTTTTATAGCTGACTCAGCGGGAAGGTTAATTATTTCAGGAGAAAATATCTCTGCCGAGGTAAAAACCGTGTTAGAAGATACCGCAATTTTTAAGCGGGGTTTTGAGTTAAAAAGTGTATTCAAATTGCTGAAACGACAAAAAATTACACTAGCCAATTTAGACTTTGATTTTGGACTGGCCAGCTTTTTGCTTCGTTCCGAACGACGCGCGCAGAGTCTCGCCGATATTTACCAGGCGGAATTTAATCAGGCTTTAGCCAACACTCCCACCGCTCAACTAGCCGCTATGCCCAAACTTTATCAGTCGCTGGAGAAAAAACTAAAAGCCAAGAATTTGCTGAAGGTCTTAAATGAGATTGAACTGCCATTGATATCAGTACTGGGTAAGATGGAACTGGTGGGGATAAAGGTGGATCCAGTGGTGTTGGAAAAACTTAAAGTATTAGTTGATGAACAGATCGGCACCCTAGAAAAGAAGATTTATCAGCTAGCCGGCGTGGAGTTTAATATTAACTCGCCACAGCAATTGGGTGAGGTATTGTTTGATCGCCTGCAGATTACCACACGGGTGCGCAAGACCGGTGGGGGAGCACGCTCAACGGCGGCCAGTGAGTTAGAAAAAATGGCCGACGACCATCCGATCGTGGAGTTGATCATGAACTATCGCGAGATGCAGAAAATTAAGAATACCTACATCGATCCCTTCCCGCAGTTGATTAACCCAGAGGATGGTCGGATTCATACTACCTATAACCAAACCGGGGCGGTGACTGGACGACTATCTAGCCAGGATCCTAATTTGCAAAATATCCCGATTCGTAGCGATCTGGGTCAGGAGTTCCGCAAAGCCTTTGTGGCAGAAACTGGTTATCAGTTGGTGTCGTTGGATTACTCGCAGATTGAGTTGCGCATTATGGCCTACCTATCGGGTGATCCGATTATGACCAAAGCCTTTTTAGAGCATGAAGATATTCATACCCGTACGGCGGCAGAGATTTTTGAAGTACGGCCCGATCAGGTTTCACCCAATATGCGACGGGAAGCCAAGGCTTTAAATTTCGGTATTTTATACGGTATGGGGCCGCTGGGTTTCGCGCGTTCTTCCGGGGTCAGTCGGGAGCAGGCCAGGCAGTTTATTGATAAGTATCTGAGCGAGTTTTCTGGTGTGGCCAATTTTATCGAACAGTTAAAGGCGGAGGCCCGCGAAAAGGGTTATGTAGAGACCTTCTTTGGTAGGCGGCGTGAGTTGCCGGAGATTAACTCTAATATGCCACAATTAATTGCTCAGGCGGAACGGATGGCGGTTAATGCGCCTGCTCAAGGCACCGCGGCGGATATTATGAAGTTGGCCATGATTAAGGTGGATGAGTATCTAGCCAGCACCTATCACAAGGCCGAAGCGATAATTTTGCTACAAGTGCACGATGAAATGCTATTAGAGGTGAAGACCAATTTGGTGGCGGCAGTAACTAAAGCGGCTAAAACTATCATGCAAAACGTTTGGCCGGTAGATATGCCGATTGTAGTTGAGGCTAAGGTGGGGGATAATTGGGCGGAGCTACATTCTTTGCTATAACTAAAAAATGGACACTAACCTTAAAACCAAACCATTTCTTGTTGCTTGTATTGTGGTTGGGGGGCTTGTTGTTGTTGGCCTGGGATTAAGCCTTACTCATAGCGTGGAAGTTAATCAGAAAGCTAGTGCCGATTTAGCTAAAATGGAATATCCGGTGGCGCGTTTGTCGGGAGTGCGTTGTGCTAATTCTGATCATCGACCACTAGCGGTAATGGTTTCCTCTGATCCAGAGGCGCGCCCACTCTCGGGCATTAGTCAGGCGGATATGGTGTTTGAGTTGCCAGTGACGCCTAGTGGGGTAACTAGGATGATGGCGGTGTTTCAGTGCGTGGAACCAAGTGAAGTGGGTTCCGTGCGCTCAGCGCGCTTAGATTTTGTGCCGATTGCCTTGGGTTTGGGGGCGGTTTATGCCCACTGGGGCGGTGAACATACCGTTTTAGAAGAGCTTAACAACCATATTGTTGATAACATCGATGGTTTGCGCTACGATGGGACGATCTATTACCGCAAGACTGGTATTAAACCGCCCCATAATGGTTTTTCAAACTATAAATTATTACGTCAGGCGATGCAGGCCAATCACTATGATTGGCGCTTGGTTGACCAGACTCCCGCCTATCAATTTAACGACGCCAAAGTAACAGTCGGAACTCAGACTGGTCCCACGATTTATGCTGACCAATTTCAGGTCAGCTGGCGTTACGATGCCAAGAGCAATGGCTATATTCGTTCGCGTAATGGACAGATTGAACTAGATAAAATCACTAGCCAGGCGGTGAACGTGAAGAATGTTTTAGTAATGCATACTACCTGGTCACCGATTAGTAAGGATTATCTGCGTGTGAAAACGATTGGCAGTGGTCAACTGGAGGTATATAGCAATGGGCAAATTATTTCGGGAAGTTGGGAGAAACAAACTGACCAGGGGAAGTTATTTTTCTATGATCAAAATCACAAGGAAATCAAGCTGGTTACTGGTAACAGTTGGATCGAAGTGGTGATTTAACCTTATGCTGGCGTTTATCTATGGCGGTAACAGTTGGCAAGTAGGACTGGTGGTGGCGGCCCAGCGCCAGTCTTGGCAATCAAAAAATCCCCATGGTAGGGTGGAGTCTTTTACGCTCTCGGCCTTAAAATATGTTTCTTTTTTTGCGGAACCACGCTTGCTGGTTTTAAATAATTTGCTGGCCTATATAGAAGCAGAGGAGTTGTTGGTGGAGTGCAAGAGAAACGATCTAAGCGATCTCACTGAGTTGGATATTCTAATTGCAGCAGTGGGGGAGCGGATGGAATTAGTTAAGAAACACAAAGGACTGTTTGCTTGGCTAGAAAAAAACGCTAAGCCACTACAAGCGCTAACCATGCCGACCGGGGAGCGTTTGGGGGCGTTGATCGTGGAACAGTTGCGGGCGGCTGGACTAACAGTTAGTCCAGCCGCCCGCCAAGCACTAATTTTAATCGGTGGTGATCCGACCATCAGCCTTGGTGTGGAGTTAGATAAATTAATTGCCTACGCTCGTGGCAGTGGCCAGCAAGAAATTGACGAAAAAATTGTCCAAGCACTAATTAAACAAGAGACAGCTGTCAATAATTTTGCCCTAGTGGATGCGGTGGCAACTGGCGATCAACGTAGCGCCATTACTTTGTGGGAAAACTACCTGGCCCAAGGTGAAGATCCTTATGCTTTATTCGGACTGTTAGTTTATCAGTTTCGCAATCTTTTGCGTGTCAAAGCCCTCACCCAGGCGGCCGTGCCACTAGCTAATATGGCTGACCAGCTTAAACTTCACCCCTATGTTGTGAAGAAGAGTTATGGCCAGGCAAAACAGTTTGAATTAAACAAGCTACAGAACATCTATCATAGTTTGTTAACTTTGGAGTTAGACTACAAAGATGGTCGAATTGACTTAATTCCAGCCTTGAGTAGACTGCTACTGGAGATTAACCCTTAATGCGATACGAAACTTACTCTAGAATCGGTACTGCCCAGGATTTAACCGGTAAATCAGACCGGTTGCTTTATCGTTTTCTGGAGGCCCTACCTGGTGTTTTGGCCTGGCTAACACTACTAGCTATTGTTATTCTCTCTTTTGTTAAACCACTTTGGATGGCGGTTTTTATTATTGTGTTTGACGTTTACTGGCTAGTGAAAACCCTTTTCCTTTCCTTGCATATGCGCTCAGCCTTTAGTCAGCTAAGGAAGAATCTTAAAGTGGATTGGTTAGATAAACTATCAAATTTACCGTTGGAACAATACAACTTGCCAGGCCTCAAATCTTGGCAGGATATTTATCATTTAGTAATCCTTCCTACTTACAAAGAGAGCGAAGAGGTAATTACTGCTACGCTTGATGGCCTACTCAATACCCAATACCCAAAGAACCGGCTGTTAGTGGTTCTAGCCCAAGAGGAGCGGGCCGGCGAAGAGTTTCGTCAGTTGGGTGAACAGCTCAAACAACGTTACGCTAATAAATTTTTAGACTTTACCGTAACCCGTCACCCGGCCGATATTCCTGGGGAGCTGGCCGGGAAAGGCTCTAATGCCACCTATGCCTTGCGTCAAGTCCAACAATCTATCGTTGACCGCCTGGGCCTACATTACGATCGGGTGCTGGTTTCTAATTTTGATATTGATACCATTGCCCCCGCTCATTATTTTTCGCTTTTGACTTACAGCTATTTAACCACCGAGAAACCCTTACATAGCGCTTTTCAACCGATCCCGCTTTATATCAACAACATCTGGGAGGCACCAGCCTTTGCTCGAGTTTTTGCCTTTTCTACTACCTTTTGGCAGATGATCCAGCAGGCTCGGCCGGAACAGTTAGTTACTTTCTCCTCGCAGTCGATTAGTCTCCAGGCGCTAGTGGCTGTGGGTTATTGGCAGACTAATATGGTGTCCGAGGACTCGCGCATCTTTTGGCAATGCTTATTGCGCTATGACGGTGATTGGCGCACGGTGCCGATCTATTATCCAGTTTACATGGATGCCAATGTGGCGCCCACCTTTTGGCAGACGGTAAAAAATCAGTACAAACAAATTCGTCGTTGGCATTATGGCGTTGAGAACAATCCTTATTTTCTCTTTGGTTTTATCAAAAACAAAGCCATTCCATTAAAAACCAAATGGCATTTTATCTGGACAACAATTGAACGCACGCATTCTAGCGCCACTAACGCACTGATAATCTTCCTGCTGGGTTGGTTGCCGGTATTGGTGGGTGGGCCGGATTTTAACCGTACGATTTTGTCTTTAAATCTCCCCAGTGTTACCAGAGACATCATGTTCTTGTCGATGTTGGGGCTAATCTCTTCTGTACTGTTTTCCACGATTCTATTACCACCCCGTCCACCGCATTATGGCCGTCTGCGTTGGCTATGGATGATTTTACAATGGATTATCTTCCCAATTAACTTTATCTTTTTCGGCGCGGTGCCGGCGCTGGATGCGCAAACTCGTCTGATGCTTGGTAAGTATATGGGCTTTTGGATTACGCCAAAGGTGCGGAAAACCAGTAATGGTTTGACGGGGAATTGGGAAAAGGTGGAACGAAAATAACTACTCGAAATGTCGTAGGCGTTGGAACTCAGCTAGGCGTTCTTTTAGGATTGAATAGTTAACAAGATTAGGGTCTTGTTTTAAAATATTTTTTGCTTCGAGGCGGGCCTGTTTGATCAGCTCCAGATCGGTTAGTGAAGCCATGGCTAAATCGGGAATACCAGATTGTTTAGTGCCCATAAATTCGCCTGGTCCACGCAGAGTTAAATCAATCTCAGCTAATTTAAAACCATCATTACTGTTGGCCAGGGCTTGCAAACGATGATTTTCACCGCCAAAACCACTGCCATTGATTAACAGGCAGTAAGACTGGTGCGCACTCCGTCCCACTCGGCCACGGAACTGGTGTAGTTGAGCTAGGCCAAAACGCTCGGCGTTTTCAATCAACATCACGCTGGCGTTGGGGATATCAATGCCAACCTCAATTACCGAGGTACTGACCAGCAGGTCATAGTGGCCAGCTTTGAAGTCATGCATGATTTGCTCTTTTTCTTTGGGTTTTAATTTACCATGTAGCATGGCCACCCGGCGGTGCGGAAAGACCTCGTTTTTTAATTTTTCATACTCCTCGGTAACCGCTTTAACCTCGGCCCAGAGCGAGGATTGTTTTAGATTTTTAGCAGAATCCATTTGTACAACAGGGAGTTCTGGTGTTTCGATGCGTGGGCAAATCACAAACACTTGTCGGCCAGACGCGATCTCCTGATCAATAAATTTATGAGCAGTAGCACGCTGGTCGCTTGGTACTACTTTAGTTTCGATCGGCTTGCGTTCGGCGGGCTTTTCTTTAATCAACGAGATATCCAAGTCACCATAAATAGTCAGAGCCAGCGTACGAGGGATGGGAGTGGCGGTCATGGAAAGCAGGTGCGGCACCAGCTTTTGGTTTTTTAACAAAGCGGCGCGCTGTGCGACACCAAAGCGGTGTTGTTCGTCCAGGACAATCAGCGCCGGGTTGCTTAGTTTTACGTCCTTTTGCAAAATCGCCTGCGTGGCGATGACAATTTTGATCTCGCCGCTGGCAATTTTTTTCAGTAACATCACCTTGGGAATGTTTTCTTCGGTGATGGCATCGCTAGCCCTTTGCTTGGCAGTACTAGCCGTTAGCAGCGCTACCGTGGTATCGGTAGCTTTCAATAAGCTGGTGATGGTTTTGTAGTGTTGTTGGGCTAGTACCTCAGTCGGAGCCATGAAGACCGCCTGCCAGCCAAGCTCAGCGGCGGCGTAGGCTGCTAGTAGTGCTACTACGGTTTTACCGGAACCGACATCGCCATTTAGCAAACGATTCATCGGGTACTTCTTTTCTAAATCTTTTAATATTTCAAAGGTAGCGCGTCGCTGGTCATTAGTTAGTTGAAAGGGGAGTTGGTCTACCAAAGCCTTAACCGTGGCAGGGTCAAATTTTAAGCGCGGCGCGGCCAGGAGCAGGTTACGGCGACGGTTAATCACCGAACGGAGTTGAAACATAAACAACTCGTCAAAAGCTAAACGCCGCTTGGCCTGCTGAGCGGTGATTAAATCGGCTGGGAAATGAATAGTGGCTAAGGCCTTTCCCAGAGTAGGGAGCCTATATTTTTCTCTAATTTCTTGCGGTAGTGGGTCCGGTAAATTAATAATGTAAGGCAGTAGTGGTTTGATTAAAAAGCGCAAATATTTGGAGGTTAAGCCGGCGGTTTCTGGATAAACCGGTACCAATCTGCCAGTGTGAGTGGATTCTTTACCTTCCGCCAGTTTTTCATAACTAGGTGAACTCAAAAATAGTCCATGTTTGTCTAGTTTGACTTTGCCGGCCAGACTAACCCGACAACCCAGTGGAAGATTTTTTTCCAGATAGGGCTGGTTAAACCAAACCACGCGGATAGAATCGGTTTCGTCTTCGATCCAGGCGGTGGTAATGGTCATATGCTTTTTCCAGGTGCGCTGGTTATCCAGCTTGGTTAGATAACCAACTAGGTTGACCACCTGATCTTTTTGCGCCTCAGCAATCGGCATAGTATTGGAAAAATCATCATAGCGGTGAGGAAAGTGCCAAAGCAAATCGCGCACGGTTCTAATGCCCAGCTCTTTTAAGCGGGCCAAACTGCGTGGCCCCACGAAAGAGAGTTTTTCTACTGGAGTAGCCAGCTGTTCCATGAAGTATTTTTAGCACTTTACTGCTCAAAACAAAACCCGCCAACAGGGCGGATTTTGTTTTGAGGTCATCAGTTAAAAGGCCAAATCAATGTACTGGTTATTGCGACGACGATGCCACCAATAGGTGATCAGAGCCACAACAATAAATATTAGTGCGATTAGGTTAATTGGCGAGTAGATTTCTAGAATTTCCCAGACACTGATCCAGCTAAGACTGATCGTGCCTTGCACCGTGGCGACATTGTCAATTAATTGCTGATCTTCATTAAGATTGGAGTTGAGCATGGCTTCGTTGTTTCTAATCTGTGCATTTAGGGTGTTAATTTGATTGGTGTAGATAGTTTTTTTATTTACCAGACTGGCCTCCAGAGTCTGCTTGTCAACTAGCAAGATGTTTTGCTGTCGGATTAATTCCATTCTTAGATTGTAATCGCTGGTAACCTCTAGCCGAGCACGAATATTGGCTAGTTGATTGTTGTCACTCTCAACCTGGCTATTGATTAAGGCGATAGCGTGGGTGTAGTCAGTTTTAACTCGTGTCTGCTCATCCCGCAGTTGTTGAAGTTTAACCTCAATTTGTTGACGCTGGTCTTCGATTAACTGTTTTTGTGGTAGGAGATTTTGCGCGCTGGTAGTCTCTACATACATCCGCGCACTGGTTAGGTCTTTAATCTGATCGCGGAAAGTTGCTAGCTGATTAGCTGGTATAGCAAAACTGACATAGCCCCAGTGCGGCGAACTAGTAGAAGAATCTACTTGACCACCGACGCCATGTACAATGATCTGTATATTCTGTGTCAACTTCTCTATCTGGCGAGTGCGCAAGGTGGCGCTATAGCTGGTTTTAATAAATTCTCGATTATCGGTAATGGGTGCGAATTGACTGCTTTCCCTGGCCACACCAGGGTTGTCGCTTGTTCCACTGAGCGGTATGGAACCAGACTTGGTCAGAATAACTGGACTAAACTGTTGAGGGTTTATCAGTAGAGTAATAATCGCCAAACTAGCAAAGGCAATAGTAGCCCAGGGAACTCGGCGCTGGCCCAGGGGCTTAGTAATGGTGCCCAAAGTTGAAGTTGGCAAATGAGAAATTGTCTGGCTCTTAATGGTTTCGTGGTTGCTTGGCAACTGACGTTGGGCTTGGCCCCAATTAGTTAGTAAAGATTCAATGGTGTGACGTTGGTTCATAGGGTTTGATTAATAATAGCGGTACGCATTCGTGCCAGAGCACGATGTAGGCGTACGCGTACGGTAATAAAGTTAATTTTTAATATTTTAGCGATGTCATTTAATGGTAGGTCGGCAATGAAGCGCAGTCGAATTAGTTCGCGATCGTCAGGGGAAAGCAGTTTGTTGGCCTGTTCAACTAAGATCTTGGTTTCAAGTTTTCCAGTCTGGTCGCTGGCCTGATCATGCTTGGTTATGTCAAAAGCAACTTCCCGACCTTGTTTGCGCCAGTGTTGCCGACACTCGTTGTGAGCAATGGTAAAAAGCCAGGCGCTAAACTTATGGCCATGGGGTTGAAAATGGGGGAGGGCGGTAATCACCTTTAACCAGGTGGTTTGTAATAGATCTTCGGCTAGAGTGCGATCGTGTGTGGTATTGATCAGGTAGCCGAATAGTTTAGGAGTGAACTCGTCCCAAAGTCTTCCTAGTGCCTCGCGATTTCCAGCTTTAGCGCTTTGAATAAGCGATCGTTCGGTTTGTTCTTCCATCCCGTTAGAAGGTAGCCCGCCCAAGGTCTTTGACCGCGCAGCGCGGGCGAGACCTCTAACGGGATCCATACATATCAATTAGTCGAATTCGGCTGATACCTAAGTATAATGCGAGAGTAGGCTAAAATGTTACACCAGCAAAAGCAAGAGGCCCCGCCATGGCGGGGCCTCTTGCTACTATAATCGGTGTCCCTGGCAGGAATTGGACCTGCTGCCTCTTCCTCCGCAGGGAAGCGCTCTATCCGATGAGCTACAGGGACATTTGTTAGTCTAATCCTAAATCCCCAAAATCCGACTCAAGCTATCCGCTATCGAATCTTCATGCTTTTCCTCGGGCAGAAAGGTAATTAGGAAGCCACGCAGATCCATTACAGCTTCGTCGGTCAGGGGGATTTTAATGTAAGGATAATACCATTTTTTCGTCTGAAAACTCAACTCCTTGATTTTTTCGGGCTGAAACTCTAGCCAGAAAGAGGTTAATTCATCATAGGCGTAGTGCCTTTGTCCATAGTTAATACCCAGGGCACCGATCTCCCAAACTATCGCTTGTCCGGGGCGATTAGCCTGAATCGCTAGAATTCCGGCTACTAAAATAAAGAGGGCG
>Ga0209542_10007280_pt1 | contig 21144 bp, 22 predicted proteins | sample RifCSPhighO2_01_FD_184028 | JGI IMG/M metagenome (GOLD analysis project Ga0209542, IMG submission 184028) | Soil microbial communities from Rifle, Colorado - Rifle CSP2_plank highO2_0.1 (SPAdes) (version 2) | ecosystem: Environmental > Terrestrial > Deep subsurface > Rock core/Sediment ... | reverse complement strand
CGCGATGCTTTTTTTGTTGAGCTTTGCAAATGTTTCTTTTGCTGCTGACGAATTTGGCGCGGAGGGGGAAGAAAACATAGAAAATATTAATGACTCAAGCGAAACGCCAGAAAAAACAAGAACTTCGCACTTGCAGACAAGCTTAGGGATGAGCTAAGGCAGAAGGGGATCCAAATTGATGATGCCAAAGACGGTTTTAGATGGAAACGTATAAAAAAGCTTTAAAAGCTATATTTTCATAAATTAGACCATGGTGGAAAGCTCGCTTCTTTTTGACCTTGGCTTGGTCATAGTTGCGGCGAGCATTATATCATTTTTAATGCGCTATCTTAGGCAGCCTTTAGTGCTCGGTTATGTGCTTGGAGGCATATTAATAGGCCCTGCCGCCTTACATTTTGTAAAAAATCCTTCAGAAATAGCCATTTTATCCGATTTAGGAATAGCCTTCCTGCTTTTTATTATTGGTTTGGAGCTTGATATCAAGAAGGTAAAGCAGGTCGGCCTGGTTTTCTCAATGATTGGCCTTATTCAGGTCATCCTTACCTTTTTGGCAGGCTTTGCTGTATCATTTTTTCTGGGTTTCGATGCTTTGACCTCATTTTACATCGGTCTTGGAGTCTCATTTTCAAGCACAATGGTTGTGATAAAGCTGCTTTCTGATAACAAGGAGCTTGAATCATTGCATGGCGAGCTCGTGCTTGGCATTATGCTGGTACAAGATATAATAGCCATCTTTGCGCTTTCATTGCTTCCTACCATCGGGACTTTTGAACCTTCATTTTTGTTTTATTTTGCCCTAAAAGTGGGATTATTTAGCGTATTGATATTTGCAGCAAATGCGCTCATTCTTCCGTGGCTGATGAGGCAGGTCTCTCATAATTCTGAATTATTGTTCCTTGTGGCCCTTTCAATAATTTTTTTCTTCGCGTATCTTGCCAACCAGCTTGGGTTTTCCCTTGCAATCGGGGCTTTCATCGCAGGCCTTGCTTTATCGGCAAGCCCATTGCATCTTGAAATCCGGCATAAAGTTGAGCCTCTTAGGGATTTTTTTCTGGTAATGTTTTTTGTAACGCTTGGTATGCAGATTACTTTTGGCAGCCTTGGCTTACTTGTAATCCCGATTATTGCTTTTGTAACAGTCGGAATGCTCTTAAAAGGAGTTATAACTTACTTTATCCTGAAATTTTTCAAATATGGAAACAGGACGTCATTTTTTACAGGTGTTCAGGTTGCGCAAGTTGGAGAATTTTCACTTGTGTTGGCGGCTCTTGGCGTCAGTCTTAATCATATTACCTCTGAAATAAGCTCTCTATTGACTTTTGTTACCTTGATTACGATTCTAATCACAACTTATCTGATTAGATGGGATGATTCTTTGTTTAACTGGCTTCCAAAACTGTTGCCTTTCTTCGATAAGGATGGAACAAGGGAAGATTTAATCAGCAAGGTTGAAAAAAATCTCAAGGACCATGTTGTTGTCTTCGGATTCCATAAAATGGCGCCAATTATAGTCAGGACCTTGCAAAAGCAGAAGAAAAAGTTTGTCGTAGTCGACCATAATCCTGAAAAAATCATGAAATTATCGACGCGTGGAATAAACAGCATTTGCGGAAGCATTGCAAACGAGGATGTTTATGAAAAGGCAAACTTGGCTAAGGCCAATACTGTGATATCAACTATTAATTTCGTTGATAAAAATAAATTGATGCTAAAAAAGCTAAAGACGACAAATCCAAAGGCGCTTGCAATTGTTGCAGCATCAAATCCAACTGAGGCTGTTGAGCTTTACTCTGCCGGTGCTGATTATGTTATTGTTCCGGATTATCTTGGCGGTGAAAAAGTCTCAAATTATCTTGAGCATCTTTCTGCCGAGGGCATAAGGGACTGGGGCAAGAAGCATTTAGAAATGATCAAGCAGGAATTAAAAGAAAATGAAAAATGGAAATGGTAGTTCGGAAATCTTACGGATTTTTCTAGAAAAGACATATGAAGAAGTTCCTCTAACAAATCGATTGCCGGTGGTGGCCAGGTCGGCTGGTCGACGGGTTTAACAGCTCGTTGCTGTAAAGCAATGGGGTTCAAATACCTTTCGGTGAAAACCGACTGGATGAAAATCCCCCCACCGGCGACCTTTAATTTATCAACCGTTTTGCAAAAAACAAACATTTTACTTCTGTCTTGATATTAGACTTCCAATATAAAGTGCCTGCTTTCTTGTAGCCGTTCTCCTTCCAGAATCTGAAGACACCTTCGAAAGGGTGAATTTCAGTTAAAGGAACACATGAATATCTGCAGCCTTCCTTTTTGGCTATATTCTCTGATTTTCCAAGAAGTGCAGACTCTATTTTTTTATCTGCATAATTTGTAGCAGTAGTAAATTCAGGAATATTTATCCATTTGTCTGGAAGTTTAATTGTCAATTGCAAATTTGAAAAATTATTAGGAAGTTTTTTGCCGGTAATAAACTCCAAAACAGCAAATCCAACTATTCTTTTATTTTGTTCAGCAACAATGATTTTTTGTGAACCTAATTTCTTAAGAAAATATCCTTTATTTCCGCCAAACTTACCATAAGCTTTGCGATCAAGAGCGACGATAGCTTTAATGTCGTCCTTTCGGGCGTCTCTTCCTTTAATCATTGTATCTCAGCATTCAGAGAAATCCCTTTAATTGCTCCTGTCTTGCCAAATTTTATTTCTTTAGCACTTGTAATTGCCTTGATATCTGTTTCAACTGCTTTCAATTTTTCAACCAATGGCTCTTCGACATCAATTGTGATTGATTCCAATGGAGCTTTCTGCGAAACCTGTTTTTGTGATTTGTATTTTCTAGCCATTGCAACTAGTTCGACAATTACATCTCCGACTTTTTCTGCTTCTTCATCGATGTCTTTTTCATTGTAAACTGGCCATTTTGATAAGTGAATGCTCTTTGCTCCTTCCTTTTCCTTGAACAAATGCTGGTAAACTTCCTCTGTAATGTGCGGCATTATCGGCGCGAATAGCTTTAGCGAGGTTAAGAGCGCTTCATACAATGTCCCGATTGCTGCCTGCACTTCTTCTTTGTCGTAATTTTCCTGGTTGTATAGTCTATCTTTGATGAATTCCAGGTAATTATCGCATAAAATCTGCCAGAAGAATTTTTCAGTGTCTAATCTCAAGTGGATATACTCGTAATCTTCAATTGATTCTGTTGTTGTCTTGATTAATTTGTTTAATTTTGTTTTAATCCACCTATCTAATAACGTTGGCTTTGCAGCTTTTCTTCTGTCATAAGCTTCTAGATGGGAGCTAACGAATTTAGATGCGTTCCACAGTTTTGTAATGGTTCTGTTGCCTGTAACGAATTCTTTTTCTGCAAACCACAGATCTTCTCCTAGTTTTGTGCTTGATGCCCAGAACCTTAATGCGTCTGCTGAGTACTTGCCTATCATCTCCTGCGGCTCAATTACATTGCCTTTGCTTTTGCTCATCTTCTTTCCTTTTGCATCCAGTGCCCAGCCGGAAATCATTGCATTTTTCCAAGGAACTTGTTTGTGGTGGAAATATCCTTTTACCAAAGTGTTGAAAAGCCAGAAGGAAATTATATCATGTGCCTGAGGTCTTAAGCTCATTGGATACATTTTATTGAAGAATTCCTCGTCTTCAACCCATTTTAATGCGATTTGTGGGGTTAATGATGAAGTTGCCCATGTGTCCATCACATTTTTTTCTGGAATGAATTCAGTAGAGCCACATTTGCAAGGTTTTTTTGGTTTTGTTGTCAGTGGATCGATTGGCAGGTCATTTATTTCTGCAACAGTTATTTCCTCACACTTGTTGCAGTACCAAACCGGGAATGGGACTCCGAAATATCTTTGTCTTGAAATAGACCAGTCCCATTGCAGGCCTTTTACCCAGTTGTCATATCTGTTTTTCATATGTTCTGGGCGCCATTTCAATTCATTTCCTAATTCCAGGAATTTTTCTTTTAGATCCAAGTATCTTATATTCCATTGCTTTGTTACAACAAATTCAATTGGTGTTCCGCAGCGCTCATGCACATTGACAATATGCGTTATTTCTTTTTGTGCTGTAAGTTTTCCTAATCTTTGCAAATCTTCAATTATTTTCTTTCTAGCTTCCTTGATTTTTAATCCTTCATAGCCTTTTGCTGTTAGCTTTCCATCATTAGTTAGTACGATTCTTAATGGCAAGTTGTATGCTCTCCACCATTCCATATCGGTTTGGTCACCAAATGTGCAGCACATGACAATTCCACTGCCTTTTTCTGGCTGTGCACGCTTGTCTGCCAGGATTGGCACTTTTTGTTCAAATATTGGAACAATTGCTTTTTTTCCGAAGAATTTCTTGTAGCGCTCGTCATCTGGATGGGCTATTATCGCTACACAGGCTGCCAATAATTCTGGCCTTGTTGTTGCTATTGTTATTTTCTCTCCTGATTCTATTTCAAAAGTTATGTCGTTGAAGAAAGAACTTGTGTTTTTGTCTTCTAGTTCAACTTGTGCAATATTTGTTGTGCATTCAGGGCACCAGATAGATGGCGCTTCCTTTCTGTATGCTCTGCCTTGATGGAATAATTCTATGAACGACCTTTGTGATGTCTTTATTGCTGTTTTGTCAATTGTTCTATATAGCCAATCCCAGTCGCAGCTTATTCCTAGCCTTTGCCAGTCATTTAACATCTGCTCTTCTGCTTCTTTTGTTTCTACTAAGCATAAGTCGCTGAAATCACTTCTTGACATCTCTATTGCTTTCTTGTTTGTTTTTGCTTCTACGAACCGCTCTGTTGCTAATCCATTATCATCTAAACCGAAAGGCAGGAATACTCTTTCTCCTTTCATTCGATGGTATCTTGCTATAAAGTCAATATGAGAATAACTGAAAGCATGCCCCATGTGCATCTTTCCACTCACCGTTGGCGGTGGTGTATCTATTGAATAGACTTCACCTTTCCCATGCTTATCAAACTTGAACAGTTTCTCCTTTAGCCAGAATAATTGGATTCTACTTTCTGCTTCTTTTGGGTCGTAAGTGGATGGGTATGGCATTTTTTTTGGATTATGTGTTTTTATTTAGGTTCTGTCTTTCTTTGGTAAGGCTAACGAATCTTTTTCTGGCATTCTCAATTTCGTCATAAGAAAGCTTATTTATTTGGTCTTTCACCAATAAGCAATATTCCTCAGCTTCAAGAATCATCTGCTTTGTTTCTTGCTCAGTTGCTTGTTTTGCATTTTCTATTACGTAATACTGTTTGTCTACTCTTTCTGTTTTGGCTTTTCTAAGTATACCTGAAAATTCAGTCAGTCCGAACGCTTTTCTTAGCATAATTATCGTAGCAGTATGATTTTCGCTTTTTATTCCAGCCTTGAAGAATAATGAAAGGGTGATATTGTACATCGCATAATATGCTTCGCTTATTGCATTTTCAAAAAGTGAAGCTTGCTGTAAGAGTTTAGCTGCTTTTATGCAGTTGCTGCTCTTTATAATATAAGAATTGGACCTGTTTTCTGTAGGTTCTATAAGATCTAACTTGCCTTCTTTCTTCAGCTTACTCAAAAAACTGGGTTTTTTCATAAAACTTTTCTGCTCCTTGGATTATGGCATGATTATCTATTATTTCTTTAATCAACAAATCGTTTTTGTCAAATTTCCCTATTTTTACGCTTGCCATGCTGTACACGCCTTCTATTTCTTTTTTTATTGACGGATTTGTTGTTTCTATATAAATATCCACATCGCTGTCAATTTTTGCCGAAAATCTTGCGAAACTTCCAAATAAAACAATTAGCTTGTCGGGGTATTTTTTTATCAATTCTTCAAATAATGGGCCTAGCTTTTTGTAAGCTTCAATGACTCTTTGAAGCTTGTAATGTTCTGCAGTATAGATGTGCAGCCTTGCTGGCAAATGCTTTTTTATGGTATAAACCTTGTTCTTGCCTATCTTCTTGTATTCTATTGCATTTTCTTTTTCTAAACCTGAAATAGCTCTTTGGATAGTGGTTAATGGGATTTTCAGGTCTTTTGATATTTCTCTGCCATATGAGTTTTTCTTTAGAAGCAGCAATAAGACTTCATAATCGATTCTTTTTTGGTTCATATGATTCAGAAATGAATCAATGGTATATAAATGTTTTGGTTAGCCAGAATAATTGGATTCTACTTTCTGCTTCTTTTGGGTCGTAAGTGTCGGGGAATGTCATTGACGGTGAGAGCGAATAATAGGTTTATAAGAGTTGTTGCAGTTATTTCATCAGTTTCTTCATTTCGAATACGAATTCCGAAGCGCGCTTTAGCGAGGTTTTGGCTTTGTTTTCTTTGGTTTGCTCAAGCATGTTATACTGGAATCTTGATCTTTTGTCAAGCTCATATGAATATGATTCTATAACTGATTCTGCTTTTGCTGCAGCGATTTCAAGTGCATCTTGCTGCATAGCTTCATAGTCTTCCAACAGTTCTTTCTTCAACTTATCAAGAACAAGAGTTATCAATGAATCACTTGTAACTTTATGTACTATTTTGTCCTGCGTTTTATATCCTAAATGCAAAAGGACAGCATTGGCCATGTAAAACATTGAATAATAAGAAACCACAATGACCCACAAATGAGGTTTCAAAGGGCTTTGCATTAATTCCTGTGCAGTTCTTAGTGAAAGTTCTGCGTTCTCAACATATTTGTTTTTTGCAAGAATGTCTGTTTGCTTTACCAGCAACCCTTCTTCCAAGTACCTCCTGAAGTTTTTTTGAGCCTCACCTTTTCTTATAGCGTCAATCATCTTACAATCTCATAATAAGGTTCTATTCCGTGAAGAATAACATTGTGCATTATCGCTTCAGAGCCAACCGTTACTTCCTTTGAGTTCTTCATTGCATTGAAATCTGCTTCATTGAATATGTTTAGATGCAGTTTTAATGGCAGGGTAGATGCAATGTTCTGGATATCTCTTTCTATTTTTTCTTCTACTGCGTCAGGGATAATGAATAATAGATCAATGTCTGAGCGCTTTGTGCTTGTCTTTTTTGCATAGCTTCCAAATACTAGAAGGACAAAAAGTTTTGTTTTTAGATTCTTGAAGCTTTCCAGCATAACTGCTATATCCTTGTTTTTTAACAGCTCGCTTCTTCTTTCATATTCAGCTTCAAAAATTAAAGGATGAACTTTGTTGTTAAGCGTAACTCTGTATGACCTGCCAAAAGGTATTAATGATATCAAAGAGCGCTTTTCAAGCCTCTTGATGACATTGTGGGCGTTCTTATAGTCTTTTTTCAGCAATTTGGCAATTGAATTTATGCTCAAGTCCTTGTTTTTGTTTTCTATTAACAATCTTAAGATTTCTGTTTCATTTCCTATCATGTAAACATCACCATAATGATATGTAAATAGATACATAATATAAATTTTATGCTTGTTCATGAGAATTGAAGCCGCTGACTCAGATTTATACCTTCGCTAAAATCTTACGGATTTATCGGAAGAAATACGAAGGAAGCAAGAGCGAATAAGAGTGGGTTGACAAGATGAAATAGCAGCTAAAACTCGATCTCTTTGTTGGCAAGCATTTGAGATATTATTGGTTCAGGGAAAAAAAGCATAAGAATTTTAGACTGTACTACTTAATTAACGAAGAACTTGGAAGAGCATTGCTTGTTTCCTATTCTAGAAAAAAAGATCAGCAGAAAATTATCGATCACGTAATTGCAAACAAACTAGATTATTTAGAAATACTTAACGGACCCTTCTGACTCTTCCGGCTTTGAGGTCTTCTAAACTATGCTCAAGCTGCCAGATTACATCATGCAGTTCTTCTTTTGCTTTTTTTGTTAACTTTTGTTTCATTGTACTCTCTTTATCCTTCCTTCTGCAATTGCTCGGGCGCTTTCATCAAATTGAACAAAAAGGTCAGGGATCTCATATTTTCTTGCTTTCTTAGAACTCATCTTTTGCTTCATTTGCATAGTTACTCTAAGCAACTTATTAAACTTATTGAATCATAATCCGCAAGATTTGCGAACTAGTTTTTAGTCATCCTACTTGAGGGAGAGCCAAAACCTTTATATATGTAATATTTTACACAATTGTGTATGACATTACACAACAAGTATTTTGAAATCTTAAATTTATTCTTAGGAGATCTAAACAAAGAAATCTACGGAAGAGAGCTGATCAAAAAAGTATCATTGAGCCAAAAAGCAATAGCTCTGTCATTAAATGAATTAGAAAAGGAAGGCATCTTAAAGTCAAAAAAGGAAGGCAACATGAAGTTCTTCAAGTTAAACTTAGAAAACACTGAAATCAAAGATATAATACTTGCAGCAGAAATAAACAGGAAAATACTTTTCCTGAAAAAATTCAGGAAGCTTGCGCATATATTCAAAAAAGATGAAAGAACTGTTGGCATTTTTGGAAGCTATGCAAAAGAAACCCAAAAAGAGGATTCAGATATCGATTTATTTATCATAGGCGAAAAACACCGGAAAGATTACGATATCGTCGGAAAATCTTTAGACCTAAACGTTAGCATTAAATACTTCTCAGAAAAGGAATTCATCAGCATGTTGGAAAACAAAAATAATTTGCTAAAGGAAATCTTGGAATCCCATATCCTTATTTTTGGTTTTGAAAGCTTCATCAACATGGCTTGGAACAGTTATTATGGTTTCAATTGAATGGTGTGTCAAGCATAAAGATGGACTAAAAGCTGTGCCTCCAAACAAGAACATGTCAGATTCTTATCTGAAAATGGCAGAGGAGTCAATAACTGCTCTGGAAGGATTGAAAGAAAGCAGAATTTGGACAGCAACCGCTTCGTATTATGTTTTCTATTATTCTCTTTACTCTCTAATGCTAAGAATCGGCTTTAAATGTGAGATTCATCTATGCTCGCTTGAATTCATGAAGGTTTTTCTAAATGATTCTTATGATTCAAGGGATATGGAGATGATAATGAAGGCATTTACAGCAAGGCAGAACTTGCAATACTACACAGACAGGCCAGTTGATGATAAATACATCGAACAAGTCAAGAAATACTGCAAGGATTTCTATATAAAAACAAAAGATGCGCAAGCCAACATTACAGATGCTCAAATTGAAGCGATTAGAAAGAAACTTATGCGCAATCTATAAAAGTCAGGGCATTACTCTTCTATTATGTCCCTTCCATGGAGCGTCAAATACCAGCCGCCAAGACTGTCAGGTATGGTGGGAAATAAAGAAAATATTGCTGAGCTTGTAAAGTTTATTTCAACATATAAACGTGGTTCCAAGGGTTTAGCATTAGAAGGGCCCACAGGAACTGGAAAAACTGCAACAGTTATTGCTTTAGCCGCGGAATTAGATTTGGAATTAGTTGAAATGAACGCATCAGATGTCAGAAACGAAAAAGGAATCTCATCAACAGCTGGCCAGGCATCAAAACAAATGTCATTGTTTGCAAAAGGAAAGATAATACTTCTAGATGAAGCAGATTCTGTCTCAGGAACAAAAGATAGGGGCGCACCATCAGCAATTGCAGACTTAATTGAACAAAGCGCATTTCCAGTTATCCTAACAGCAACAAACTTAGACGAATCAAAATTCAGTGCAATAAGAAAGAAAGTAAAGAGACTAAGTTGGAAGCAGCCAAACAGTGATGAAATAGCAATAGTCCTGGAAAGAATAGCAAAAGAAGAATCTTTAGATATAGAAAAAGACGTATTCAAATCATTAGCATTGCGTTCAAATGGAGATATAAGGGCAGCAGTAACAGATTTACAAATTTTAGCAACAAAAAAGAAAATAACAAAAGCAGATTTAGATTCATTAGGAGAAAGAAACACCCATTCTGCATTAAAGACATTACTAATCAAGGTCTTCAAGAATTCTGATCCAAAAATAGCATTACAAGCTATGGATGAGGCAAATGAAGATCCTGATGAGGCAATGCTCTGGATTGATGAAAACCTCCCATACGAATACAGAGGAAAAGACCTAAGCGATGCATATGATTTCCTCTCAAGAGCAGATGTTTACAAGGGAAGGATAAGAAAGCAGCAGCACTGGAGATATTTAGTCTATATTATCGCGTTCATGACAGCCGGCGTTGCAGTCTCAAAGACAAAGAAAAACCCGGCAATGAGAGAATACAAAAGAGCAGAGCGTTTACTAGCAATCTGGATCGCAAATAACAGGGCTGCTTCAAGAAAACAGCTGGCAAAAGCATTAGCACTACACTTGCACGCCTCAGCTAAGGAATTATTCACAATAGCGATGCCTTATTTGAAGGAATTAGCAAGAAAAGACAAAAACTTCGCTACCAAATTAAAGGAGAGATACAAGCTGGAAGATGAACAGATAGATTATTTGGAGAAATGATGCTTTCGCAATACAACCACCGCTGGATTAATCCTAAAGCAAAATCATATAATTCAAAAATCCAGGGTATTGGTGTAGTCGCAATAGATAACATCAGTAAAGGAGAAATTGTAGGAGTTCTGGGAGGGATTATAATCCCAAAGTCAAAAATATTGGAATACAGAAAACATTGGGGTCAAGCCGGCATTCAAATCGATGACAAATTCTGGATTTGCCCAACTTCAAGGGAAGAGCTTCATAAGACTGGCATATTCAATCACTCATGCGACCCAAATGTCGGCTATTCAAATTCGATAACATTGGTTGCCATCAGGAACATAAAACGAGGTGAGGAATTGGTATTCGATTATGCAACATCTGAAACATTTTTTGAAAGTTTTAAGTGCAATTGCAGCTCAAAAAACTGCAGGAGAATTATAACCAAAAACGACTGGAAAAACAAAGATATCCAAAAAAGATTGAAAAACTACTTTTCTCCATTTCTGAAGAAGAAAATAAGCCCGTGCGGCATTTGAGCGCATAATTATTATCGGAAGATTTACGGACATATTAGCTTTAACGAAAAATTATCTTCGCCGGCACCAAAAAGTGCCGGCTTTCCGGTCGGCCGCTGTACCTTGGTCCGAAAGACCTTGGGTTCAATTTGCAGGGTGACCAAGTCCCTGCTGGTTCTAGGTTCCCCGCGCCACTCAAGATTTCAATTTGACTTGGCTTCTTGAGATGTAAATAATATGGCATATGTTATATTTATTATCTTCGTAAATCCTCTGGCTTTAGCCTGAGGATCAATTTCTTTGAGTAAAATTTTTGCGGGGCACAGCCCCGTGTTAGCTTCGCGAAGCGAGGCTCGCTATCGTCAATTGCAAAGTGAGGTAGCTTGGGCTCTCGCGTTTCGCGGAGAACAACAATGGCAGAAACTTTGAAGCATTTAAGTCATTCGGTCGGACAGAACTCGTTTCACTTGATTTGGAAGCCGAAATGGTGTTGGGACCCATTCAAATTCAAACCTGTTGCATATGTTTGTAACGTTGCCATTCGCAACGTTGCATATCGGCATGGTATGCGAATAATCGAGCTGGAGGTGATGCCTGATCATGTGCACTGTTTTGTAGATCTTCCGCCAACGATGAGCGTGAGCCATGCTTTACAGCTCCTAAAAGGGTATAGTGCGTATATGATATTCAAGCATCACCCTTGGCTGAGAAAATATTTTCGCACTGGTCACCTCTGGAGCCCCGGAAAATTCTTCAGAAGTGTCGGAAGCGTCACAGCAGATGCAATAAAAAAGTACATTGCTGAAAGCAACCGAGGCTCAAGAAACCAGACATTTCTGAACAGATACCCCGCCCTTTAGGGTGGGGAGGATTCATTTTTTCTGATTTAAAGCAAAGATGCTATCCTTGCGCCAGTCTCATGCGCGGATTGCTCCAAAGCTGCATTTTGAAGCTTGGCTCTTTCTGCAGCTTCTTCAAAAGCCCGGTATAGCGGTAGGCAATTGAAAGAATTAACCAACTCGATGGCCCCTTGCATCGGGGCAACATAGTCAATCGGGGTCTGCCTTGATGAGTGGGGCAGAATTATTATTCCCCTGATTTGATTAGTGGCATAAAACCCTTGCGCAAAATCTATTCTTGTTTTTACATCATATTCAGGCAAGTGGTCTGCCGCAGTTCTTTGCACTGCCTGGTCTGTCAGGTATGAAAATAAAACAAATACCGGAGGTGGAATCTGTTTTGGCAACTCAATTTTTGTAGTAAACTCAACTATGGGTCTTCCGGCTCTTCCTAACAACCATTCAGAAGTTACCACTATCTCGCTTCTTTCATCCAACTCAATCTTCCCCCTTTGATGTGCTTTCCATCCATAGCTTTCTGCAACTGCTCCTACAACGTCTTCAAGCTTGGCATCATCTCTTAGCCTGTTGCCAATTGGGGCAATCTCGGTTACGCTTAAATCCTGAAAATATCTGGCGAACATGTCTGGAAGCATCTCTGCAAATTGTTGGTACAAATCCCTCGCAGATTGGCGTAATGACCCTTCCCGCAAAGCCTGCAGGACTTTTCTGCCATTGTCATAAACATTTTCAAGGTCTAAGTAGACAGCATCATCAAGGTTTTGTACGTCATAATATTCATCGTCATGATGCCTGAATGCAGGATTTTCCCAATTTCCGATATGTTGCTCAATTATTCCGTGAATCTGCTTGGCGATTGTCTGCTTCAACTTATTTTGAATCCCAGAAGTTGGCACTCCGCATTTTGGATAATAGCTTAACCAGCCACCCACGCTTCTCTCAATTGCCTTGTCAACTACGAAATTAAAATTAAAGTAAGAAATCCGAATCCGCCCTGTAACCTGCGGGTCTAAGTCCTGTCCTAATGTTATCCACTGTCTGTCTCTATCATCACTGCTCAAATGCACAGGCCTTTCTCTCGAAAGCCTTTGAGCTGCTCGGCTCTTTGCTTCTTTTAATTCACTTACTCTCCACATATTCTCCCCACCTTATAACTGACTAAATGCCTTCTTCCCTTGAAGTAAATCTCTTAAGGTATCTGCTACCTTATTTATTTCTACCCTTTTCTGCTGTGTTGTATCCCTATCTCTAATTGTTACATCATTATTTGTTAAACTGTCAAAATCAACTGTTATGCAATAAGGAGTTCCGATTTCATCCTGTCTTGCATATCTTCTTCCGATTGAGCCGTTTTGGTCATAGAAGCAATTTAATTCCTTTCTCAAATCAACATGTATTTTTTTAGCAAGGTTAACTAATTCTTCTTTATTGGAAAGCAATGGAAACACAGCAGCCTTAAATGATGTTAATTTAGGATGCAATTTCAAGACAATATTCCCTCTTTCCTTGTCATCATTGTAAGCATCGAATAAGAATAATAAAAACGTTCTCTCAACTCCCATCGAAGGCTCAGCAATGACGTGCGGTACGACTTTTGTTTTTGTTTCCTCATCAAAATAACTTAAATCTTTTCCGGAAGCCTTGATGTGTTGCTGCAAATCAAAGTCTCCTCTATTTGCAATTCCCTGCAATTCTTTCCATCCAAAAGGGAATTTGAATTCCAAATCCCAGGTATCGATAGCGTAATGTGATTTTTCATCTGATAAATGTTGCCTAATTCTCAAATGCGCAGGATTTGCGCCAAGAGAAACAAGCCATTGATACTCGGTAGCAAGCCAGTAGGCATGCCATGGATGCGCAATTATTTTTCGGGCAAGGCACTCCTTGATTGACAGATTAACATGCTCTTCTTTTTTCTCCTGCATTTCTGCAGTAAGGATATTCAAATGAACATTCATCACTTCATGGATATAAGGGCAATCCAGTTTCTGCGGATTTACAAAATATTCAATCTCCATTTGTTCGAATTCACGGCATCTGAAGAGAAAATCACGGGGAGAAATCTCGTTTCTAAATGCCTTTCCCATTTGCGCGACGCCAAATGGCAATTTTTTACGAGATGTCTCAAGTATCTGCTTAAAATCAGCAAAAATTAACTGCGCCGTTTCAGGCCTTAAGTATGCAACCGCAGCAGCTTCCTCAATTGGCCCAACAAAAGTCTTGAACATCAAGTTAAAGGGGGTTGCCTCTTCGAAGGGAGTCTTGCATTTTGGGCAAAGAAGCTGGCGGCTTCTCGCAAGGTGGCTTATCTGTTCAGAGGTAAGAGATTCAGCCTGCACGTTTAGCACCGATTCAACGAAATGATCAGCTCGAACTCTGGTGTGGCATTTCGGGCAATCCAGAAGTATGTCGGCGAACATTGCGACATGGCCTGAAGCAACCCAGACTTTCTGGTTGACAATTATTGCTCCGTCAATTCCAACCATGTCTTCTCTTTGATGAACATGCGCCTTCCACCACTCGTTCTTGATGTTGTTCTTCAATTCAACGCCAAGTGGCCCAAAATCAAAAAATCCGGCTAATCCGCTGTAGATTTCTGAATTAGGATAGATGAATCCTTTTTTCTTGCAAAAGGTAGCCATTTCCTCTATTGTAATTGACATAGACGGTTAGATGAGGTATTTGATTTAAAAAGTTACGCTAGTAAATGACCCTAATCGGAATCAAGTAGGCAAATATAAAAAATAGCAGGATTGAAATCAGCAGACTTATTACAGCTAAAGCATAAATGGGGAGATTTAACTTGACTTTTTTCTTCAAGAAAAATAATATTCCAAAAATCACCGCTCCAATAATAAGTGATATAACAAGATGCCCTATTAGGAATCTTAATTCAGTTCCAAAAACCGTATAAAAGTTATCCCAAGGGCCCATGCAACCCGGCGGTCTTGCGTTGCACCCCTCATGGAACTCTATTATCCCCATAAGGCTAAATCCATTAGTTCTGTTTTAATAGTTTTTCATAGCTTTAACCAAAAACGTTAAGAATTAACCATTAGACACTTGAAATTACAGGGGCTGTAGTGTAACTTGGTTATCACTCAAGGTTCGGGGCCTTGAAATCGGAGTTCGAATCTCCGCAGCCCCATTACTTTAATTCATCATAAATATCATAATAAAGTGTTTCATGAGTTGCATTTGGCACAACAATAAGCTTCTTTTCGCCTTTCAAACTTTCATAAAGCTTTATTGAAAGTGAAGGAGGAATCAAAGTGTCATTTTGCGCAAATATTATGATAGTTTTTCCATCTCTTTTGCTCAAGAGTTCTTGCACATCGTATTTGTCTCGCAACAACGGCCTTATTGGCAGGTACGGATATTGCATTTCACCAATGCTTGCAAGAGAATCAAACGGAGAGAACAAAATTAGTTTATCCGTCGAAATCAAGTTGACATGGTAAGCCGCCATTGCAGAGCCGAGACTTTTTCCAATTACCCTATAACTTTCCAAACTTTTTGAATTCATAAAAGAAACAGCATTTTTGACATCGTTTTCAATCAATTTCTGCGATGGCTTGCCGGCGGGCGCATAGCCAAAATACTCGACTGCAATAAACGAATAATTCAGGGATTCTGCATAATTGTCAAACGAAAGCAGATTGCACGCACTGCCGCCCCTTCCATGGTAGACAACCATTGCCGCATCGCTTCTTTCGACAAAATACAGCCTTGTTCCATTGACCTCGATTTTCTGCGCAGAAGTATTGCAGTCAAAAAAGCTCGAATTATCTGGTTCATAAATATAATCTGACTGCTCAAGATAGTATCGAAGGCAAACTGCCAGATAGACAAGCGCGGCAGAAATTATTAGAAATTTCAGCAAAAATCCGGTTCGCTTATGCATGCATAACCGACTTTGCCATAAAGTAATAAAGCTTTTCAGGAAAAAACATAAATACCCCTCTTAAAAACCCACTTATATGGAAATCGCATCAATACAGCCAAGACAGGGAAAATTAGAGATCGAAGGGGAAATTACCGAAGTCAGCGAACCAAGGCCTTTTAACAAGTTCGGAAAGGAAGGAAAAGTCGCAAACGCGGTCTTGAAAGACAATTCCGGTTCAGTTAAACTAACTCTATGGAATGAGCAGGCTGATCAGGTTAAAGTTGGAGACAAAATCAAGATTTCTAATGGCTGGAGTGACGAGTATATGGGAGAATTGCAGGTCTCAACAGGAAGATTTGGCTCATTAACTGTTCTAGGCAAGGCAGAAGAAAGAGAATCAGGAAAAAGCAGCACACAGACTGACGAAGAAGATATTCAATACTAGAAAGCCTTTTAAATCATCTCAAGAAACTCCTGAGCTACTGGGAACGTAGCTCAGACTGGGAGAGCACCACGCTGAAGCCGTGGGTGTCCGGGGTTCAAATCCCTGCGTTCCCACCTTACATTTCTGAAAGCAAGTTGTGTTCAATAAGCCAACAAGTGGGAACGGAGGTTCAGAGACCGCAGTTGATAGAATCTGCGTTCCCAGCTCTCTATTTCAAATTGTTATAATTTTTCAAATTAATTACCGCTCCAGGTCGCGGATGTCGCCGAGTGCGCTCGGCGGACTTGGAACAAAGTTCCAAGGGCCAAGATTTACTGCCTTAATTGATGCTGCGCGCCGCTTGGGCGCTAAAGATTTAATTAAAGCAAAATATACTTATTATTTAGAAACCCTTTTATTCCATTTAAGACTTTATTCTCTTATGCAATCGATTTTAGTCTTTTGCGCGCATTCCGATGACCAGGTGCTGGGCGCAGGCGCAACTTTGGCAAAATATGCCAAGCAGGGTCATGACATAACGGTAGTTGTATTCTCTTTTGGTGAATTGACACATCCATGGCTGAAAAAAGAATATAGCGCTTCTATGAGAGTCCAAGAGTCAAAAGATGCAGGAAAGCAACTGGGCCTAAAAGAAGTTTCATTTCTGGGCTTAACGGAAGGAAAGTTCAAGGAAGAGTTCGAGTCAAAGAAATTAAAAAATAAAATAATCCATTTGCTTCTAACAAAAAAGCCAAATAAAATCTTCCTTCACTCTCCAGATGATTTCCACCCTGATCACAGGGATGTTTACAAGCTAATTACAGGAATCTTAAAGGAAAAGAAATTTGCAGGCGATGTTTACGCCTATGAGGTCTGGAATCCGGTCGATGTCCTGAAAACAAACTGGCCGCAGATGTATGTGGATGTAACTGACACATTTAATATCAAGCTTCAAGCTTTAGGAAAATTCAAAAGCCAAAAAGTAGCATTAACAGTTTTGATTGTAAGCGTGATGATCGGTGCGATTGTTTTTGGAATCCGTCACGATTGCAGGTTCGCAGAGAGGTTCTACAAGGTCCCGCTATGAAGAAGCTGTTAGTAGCAACAGATAACTTTCTGCCGAGATGGGACGGCATTTCAAGGTTTCTTAGCGAAATACTGCCGCCATTATCAAAGGAGTACGATATAACAGTTATTGCCCCGGCATTCAATGGAAATATTCCTTCAATGTCGGGAATAAAAATTATCAGAATCCCCTTGATGAAAATGATCCTGGGAGATTATCAGCCTTCCAAGCTTAAGTTTTCCCTGATTAGCGAGCAAATAAAAAAGGCCGACATAGTTTTCTCACAGACAATAGGCCCGATAGGAACTTTAGCAGTTTTGGAGGCGTCAAGAAAGAAAAAGCCAGTTGTTGCATATATCCACTCAATTGAATGGGAGCTCTTTACATTCAGCCTTAAGCTGAAGCCTTTTATAAGGCCATTTCTGCATACAACAACAAAAATTCTTGCAAGGCTTGTTTACAACAGATGCAGTCTGCTGCTTGTTCCTTCAAGGGAAATTGGCGATTTCATTACACATAATGGGATAAAAACACAGAAAAAAGTGCTTAACATGGGAATGGATGTAAATAAATTCCTGCCGCCAGTTGATAAGGCAAAAATAAAAGCCGAGCTTGGATTAAAACCGGCTCCTGTAATTGGTTTTGTTGGCAGGCTTGGAAGGGAAAAAGATTTGCAGACACTTTACCGCGCATTTATCCGCGTCCAAAAGCATTTTCCTGAGGCGCAGCTTCTGATTGTGGGCGAGGGAATTAAAGAGCTTAAGAATATTTTTGCTGATAAAAAAAACGTTCATGCAGTTGGCTTTCAAGGCGATACAGTTCCGTATTACCAGGCAATGGACATCTATGTTCTGTCTTCGCTTACCGAGACATCCTCGCTTTCAACAATTGAAGCAATGGCCTGCGGAGTTCCAGTTGTCTGCACTCCTGTTGGATATGTAAAGACATATGTAAGGAATGGCTTCAATGGATTTCTTTTTCCAAGAAGAAACTCATTTGCGCTTGCGCAGCGCCTTAAATTCCTGCTAAAAAATGAGCAAAAGAGGCTTGCAATGGGCAAAAATGCCAGAAAAACTGCTGTAACTGACTTTTCCTGGGATAAGATGGTAAAGGAATTAAAGCAGGTTCTGGAATTTTTCTAGCTATTTTGGAATTAATTTTCCAACTTCTATCCAAATGGTAATTATGGAGAAAAATCCAAAGAAGATGAAAATCCCTATCATGATCAATCTTCTTAAAGCGCCCGGCTGAAGCTCTTTTGGAAGAACTTTATAGTTCATCCAGTTCACCATTCCGACATGCACAAACATTGCAACGGCATTAAGGACAGCAGCAATAATAACTAACTGCAGGGGATTGGTTTCAAATAATAAGAATATGAGAATTCCGACAGCAATCTGCGACCAGAGAAACAGATAGTAAAGTCGCGAGAGATTGATTGTCTCTTCAGCTTTTTTTAGTTTTATTACCGCAAGGTTTTCTGCCATTATGCGTGAAGTAGAATCAAGCACGCCTAGTTGTGTCTGAAACAGCATTATTACAACCGCACTAAGAAACATTATTCCTACAAAAGGGAAAATTGTCTGGCCTATTACCTTGCCCTCATTGAGAACGAATTCAATGTCCTTGCCTAGGTCTCCTTTCTGGTATGCGGCATTATAAGAGAGGAGCATAAGGAAAAGTATTGTGATAAGTCCGATTCCCCAGAAGACTATCAGGTGTTCCTGGTTTACTCTTTTCCACCAGACGTTGAATCTTGATATATTAATCTCATTTAGCTCGAAGTCTTCGCCTGAGAGTTTTATCTTCTCGTCTTTTTTTGCCTTGAAGAGCCCGGAGATTCGCTGAGAATATGCTCCCATGCCATATCCTTTTTCCTTGACGTAAATTGACTGTGTTAGATTGAGATTCCCTCCTGCTCCTGCATAGGCAAACGCTCCTAGAAACTGCCCAATTACTATTCCTGCCGGCAGGAAAATAAAGCCATCCCCAATCCCTACAATCCCTTTCCCAAGCGCAAGCCAGCCTTCAGGTTTTGTAAGTATGACTGCAAGTATTAGGATAAATGGCGAACCGATAAGCAGGATAAATTTGGTAATTCTCTCTACCAGCCCATAAACAGTTGTTCCTGAACTAAGTATTAAGCCTATAAGAATTAAAAATCCAATTCCGATAATTTTGAAGCTTTGGAGTCCAAAGATATTAGTTATCCCGAAGATGTGGGCGAAAACTTTTGCAGATGATGCAATTATTCCAGGTATTGCCCACGCGACAAATGTCGAAAGTATAAACCAGTACGGCGCCCACCTAAAAAGTTTCGCAAGGCCGACAAAAACACTCTCCCCTTTTATGAGCGCGTATCTTTCTATTTCCATGTTCATGAAAAACTGGAAAGTAAGGCCAAGGAATGCTCCCCACGCAATGCCCAGCCCGAACTTAGAAACCAATGACGGCCAAAGAATTATTTCTCCCGAGCCAAGCCCAAGAGCAAGGATAATAAAACTGGGTCCAAGAAGTTTCGCTAATGGCAGCGGCTCTGGAAATTCTTTTGGCACAGCTGGTTATTATTTTTGTTATTAATAAATTGTATTATCTTAGGAAAAAGAAAGCAACCGCAATAATCAGGTAAACTGACAAAAGCTGCACACCTTCAAGCCAGTTGCACCTTCCATCGCTTGATAGGTAATTTACAATCATGACTGCAAAAAGAACTGCAAGTATATGGAAAAGCGGAAAGACAAGAGTCAATTGGTTTCCAAGAAGTAAGCTTGCAAACACAAGCACAGGTACTACAAACATTGCAATTTGGGTGCTTGAGCCAACAGCGATATCAATTGCAAGATTCACATTGTTTTTCAGGGCAGCGCTTATTGCAGAGACCATTTCGCCGACATTTCCAATAATGCCAAGCACAACAATACCCATAAAAAGTGGGGGAAGGCCGATTGTTTTTATTGTCGAGTCAAGGCTGGATACCAGAAGGTTTGTTTCAATTGCAAGCAAGCCAACGCTTACCGCAAGCAATCCGAATGTTTTTCCCCCTCCCCAATTTTCCATTATTTTTCTTTGAGTATAGCTTCTTATCGGCTGGAACAAGTGCCTGTGGGTAAAGAAGGTAAAGACAACACCAAGGACATAAACAATAATTAGAACAACTGAAACAAGCATCGATACGGTTTCTATTGGACCACCAGCGTAACCGAAAGCAAAAATTGACGGCACGGTAAAGCCGGCAAAGGCAATTATCAGCATTGTTGAGGCAATTCCTGCAGTTTCTGTGTTGAATCGCTGCTCCTTGAAGCGAAGGCCTCCAAGAAATAATGAAGCGCCAAGAAGGAAAAGCAAATTAGCAAGAAGCGAGCCTATGATGGCAGCTTTTACTATTGCAAGCAGGCCTGCAGAGATTGCAAAAATTGCAATAAGAACTTCGGTAATGTTTCCAAATGCGGCATTAATGAATGCGCCAAAAGCAGATGAGGAATTATCAGCAATTTTTGCAGTTGTTTCTGAAATAAGTCTTGAAATCGGAATAGTTGCTATGGCTGTTGTAATAAAAAGCAAAATTGGATTAAGCCCGAAAAGCTTTATGAGCCAGCTAATTGGAATGAAAACAAATAGCACAAGAAAGATTGTCTCGATTGTTTTGTCAGTCTTTGCATCAGACACGCAGGCTCACCACATTAGACACCCCTGTCTCATCCATGCTCACGCCATAAAGTGTTGATGCTTCCTGGATTATCGAGTCGTTGTGGGAAATCACAATGTACTGTGCTCTGGAGGAATATTTTTTTATCAGCTGGGCGAGCTTTACAGAGTTTTTCTTATCAAGGGCGGCATCAACCTCATCAAAGACATAAAAAGACGCAGGCTCATGCTCCTGTATTGAGAAAATAAATGCAAGCGCAGTTAGTGTCTTTTCCCCACCGGATAAGCTTCTTATATCGAGGAATTTGGTTCCTGTCAGATTAACCATGATTCTTACGCCTGCAAGGAAAGGATTTTGCGGATTTTCAATTACAAGCGAAGCCTCCCCTTTTGTCGAAAGGCTCTGGAAAGTCTTC
>Ga0209542_10007278_pt1 | contig 21145 bp, 23 predicted proteins | sample RifCSPhighO2_01_FD_184028 | JGI IMG/M metagenome (GOLD analysis project Ga0209542, IMG submission 184028) | Soil microbial communities from Rifle, Colorado - Rifle CSP2_plank highO2_0.1 (SPAdes) (version 2) | ecosystem: Environmental > Terrestrial > Deep subsurface > Rock core/Sediment ... | reverse complement strand
GGAGTTCACAATGCCGTCATTGTTCAAGTCGGAAGCGGCGTCAGCGGTGAACCATTTACTGTTCATAATAGACCAGTCCAGAGAGTTTACTATGTGGTCATTGTTAATATCTCCGGCAATAGGAACTGGAGTGGGCGTTGGGGTTGGGGTTGGGGTTGGGGAACCGCTTAAATTCAGTTGAAAGACCTTAATTACTGGTTTGACACCATCTTGGAATCCTTCAGAGATATATATCTTTTGAGTAGCGGGATCATACGCAGCTCCAACTATGCGCGGGCTGACATTCGGTATTTGCCACGTTGCGTAGGGTACAATTTCCCAGTGTTGCTTCTGGCCGTTCTTTACTGTCAACAAATCATTGGCGTCGTAGGCCCAGACCATAGAATGATTCCCATTATCGCAGACTACTCCGCCGGGTTGATAACTAGCGCTATCACAGAGGTAGCCAAAGAAGAGCACGCTTCTACTACCTTCTGGAAATACAAGGCCCATGACATCAGTACCCATTTTGTAGAGAGAGTTTGGATTAGTACCATCATTCCAACTACCAAGTGTTGGGTGATTAGTGTCATATGCCAGTAACAAAGTGGCCGGAACAGGATTTACAGTTCCTATATTAGAGGGGTTATAGACGGAAGCTGCAGGTCCCCAGGATTGGACACCAGCAATGGCTGCACAACAACCACCAGTTAAGACAGGTCCGCCGAGAAGTGATTGCCATGCTTGAGGGATATGTGCCTGATAGTGTGAGACCCATCCTGGATAAGTAGAGCCGACCTTGACCGGGCCAGTGGCTGTCCCTGATGTTAAGCTCGTAGATGGTCTAGCAAAGTGTGAGAGAACATAACTCACATTGCCATCGTAGTATGACCAGCCGGCAAAATAAAATTTATTGTTGTAAGTCAGTAATGCTCCGGATTTTGCATTGACGCCTGAACTTGAACTGATTAGATTCATTTTTCCATTGGAAGCTTCAGCTAAAGGTTGGATAACAGAAGCTGTTCCACCAAGCGCGGGGATACTTATTTCACCAATCCATTGGTACCAGTCATGACCCACTAAGAATAATGAGTTATTGGCTGGGTTATATGTCGGGACAGTTCCGCCGTAAGCATATCCGGCGCCGCTGTGAGTTACGTCCGGATCATCAGGCACTTTGAATGAACCAAGATATGTCATGCTGTTTGACTGCAAGAGTGGTTGAGTGGTGGGAACAGGTGTCGGGGTAGGAGTTGGAGTGGGGGTAGGGGTTGGTGGTGGTGGAGAAGTAGGAGTACCACTGATTGTGAAGACGTGGATTCGCGGCTTGGTACCATCGCCCATATTCTCCGTCACGAATATCCTGTTAGTCGCGGGGTCAACGGCTACGCCACCAATGCCAGACGCTGTCACGTTCGGCAACCGGAAGGTGGATGTCGGTCGCACCGATCCGATAGCTTTTGTACCGGCCTTAACCGCGAGCAAGTCGTTCACATCATAAGCCCAAACATACGGTTCAATGTTCGGAGCCGTGGGACCGCCTCCCGAAATGTAGGAGCAAGGGCCTTTGCCATGTCGGCCCATGAAAAGAATCGTGCGTGTGCCGGACGGCAGAACCGCGCCATTAATCTGTGTCGTACCGTTGTAAATGTCGCTTAACGTAACGGTGTCGCAATACGGCCAGGGTACGGTCGTGGCGTCGTAGTGCAATAGTCGCGTGGCGGGAGTGGGATTCGTCGCATTAAGAAGTTGTGTTGGATTCACTAGCGCGATTGATGGCCCCCAACTCCAGAGACCTGCGATAGCATGCGGACTGGCACCATTGAGAAGTGTACCACCGAAAGATGATTGCCATTCGGACGGGATCGGTGCGAAGAAGCCCGCGTGGACACCCGCGTAACCTGTACCAACTTTGAACGGCCCGACGAGAGTGCCGGCGGCCGAGAGATTGGTGGACCGAACGAAGTGAGAACTGTTGGCAGTACCACTGCCGTCGTAGTATGAGAAGGCAGTTACTATTAACTTATTTCCTTCAACCCACAATCCACCAACTTTTTTCGAGTTTGGATCATTCGGGTTAATCTGGGTTATTCGCCCTTCTAGTGCATCTCGCGGTTGTTGAAGTTCGGTCGCCTGTCCACCGAGAGCTGGGATAGAAATTTCCCCGACGGTCTGCGTCCAGTCGTGACAAACGATAAATAATGAGTTGTTGGTGGGGTTGTAGGCGATCTCTCCGTTCGTCCACTCACAATACTGCCCGTTGTTGACATCGCGCATTGAGGGGATGGTGAAGCTACCCTGATGCACGAGATCACCAGCTGTCAGAATACGTGTTGGTAAGGTCTGTGCCTCACTTTCTTGAATACCTATACCAAAGTCAGGGTTATAAGTTAAATTTATTTGATTAATTATTAAAAAGGTCGCGATTAAAGATACTGAAACGAAAGTCGCCCAGTGCGCGTGAGGATGTTTAGGGTTATTATGCCAGTCCTCGTAGGATTGCCTTAAGCTCATGAAAATTTATAAATTTAGTCGTTTCTGGCGGAAAGTTATTGATAAATTTAATTATTTGAATTATATCATTCTACGGCAAAGTTATGCTGTTGATAACCACCGGGCTCTTGGGCCGGTCATTTTCATCAGTGGCTGTATTTTCAATGCTCATAATCGTATCCATGCCCGCCGTCACCCGACCAAAAACGGTGTGTTTTCCATCTAGAAAGTTATTTGAAGCAACGTTAATAAAGAATTGAGAACCGTTGGTGTTCGGACCAGCATTAGCCATGGATATCGTGCCTATGTCGTTCTTATTATTCTTATTCCCTTCGCCTAGTTCGTCGGCAAATTTATAGCCCGGCCCGCCAGTTCCCCACAAATCCATTTTTGACTCATCCTTGGTAAGCGGATCCCCTCCTTGGATCATAAAGCCCTTGATGACTCTGTGAAATTTTGTGCCATCGTAAAATCCTTCTCCTGCAAGCTTCACAAAGTTCGCCACGGTATTCGGCGCTTGCGCCTCAAAGAATTCAATTGTTATATCTCCTTTATTTGTGTGTAATATCGCGGTCATGGATTTTTGTTCAATGTTATTTTCTAGCGCACTTTGACTTACTTGATTATTGTCTCTTGTAAAAAACCAAATACCAACCCCAAGCAAAACAAGCACAATAATATATTTACTCATCTTGGCATTATACATAAAAAGTTTCGGTGAAATAAAGTGGACAAAAAGGAAAAATAGTGTATAATTGAGAGAAAGGAGGGCATATGCTGCTCTCGTTGTTCGTCCAGCGGGTCGGCCGGGAGGTCCGGCGCTTGCAAAATAAGCGCCGAAGGGTGGCGCGAAAAGCACGTTGGAATGATGATCAATACTGGTCGCTCCAGCAAAAAAAGTGCGATGAGGACAACGCTAAGTTGTTGTTCCGGTCGCAAAACACAGGGCGCGGGGACTCATCGTGAGTACCCGCGCCGCACTACTTCTAGTCCTCTTTTTTGTAGAAATGAGCTACTAGCACTATGGTGATCAAAGCAATAAAGGTAGTAAGCGCGAGCATCGGTATTGAAATATATCCTCCAAATTCACGAACCAACTGCTGATAACAAGAAACCCCGGAAGCATCACAAGGCAAGGCAGAACCTTCGCCAAAATAGTAAAAGAAATTTTGATAAACGGAAATCACGAAACCAACGGAAAGCAAAGGCAAGACATATTTTACGATTTTTCTGTCTTTCGCCCAAATTGCAACTCCAAAAATAAAAGGAAGCGGGAGCATAAACACCCTCTGATACCAACATAGATAACAAGGGACAAAACCAACTATTTCTGAATACACCAGAGTAAATAGCGAGGCCATCAGGGAAATGATAAAACCAAGCGTTAAGTAATGCTTATCAATGAAAGCAAGATAAGCATTCTTCTTCGGCCCGATAAAAAGCAGAAACAAAGCAATAGCAGAAAAAACTTGTAGCAAGATTGCGCCACTGCCTAAAAATAAATTAAGATAATGTACGGAATCAGACATAATTACTGAGTTAACTCATGAGTTAATTATTGAGCCGGAAGTTCGCAAGAAGTTTTTTCCGCCAGTTCTGCCAGAGCGATTTCTCCGGTTAAGCGCGAACCATCAGCGAATTCCCAAGTAGGATAACTTTTTACTCCCTTATCTATACAGATTTGTGTTTGACTCTTGCCGTCAGCAGTGGAACATTCAACATAAGACAAAAGCTTGGCGGAAGAACCGAACATTTTTTTCTGCGCCTGACAATGCGGACACCAGAAAGCGCCGTAAAAAGTCGCGCCTTTATCTCCGAGACATTGGGCAAAAGCATCGTATACTCCGGGACCTGGTGGAGGTCGATTTGAGCGGACCAGGGCCGTACTGACAACTCCTAAAACCAGAATACCTATAATTAAAAAGAAAATTTTAACGTTATTCATCCCGTACGAAATAGGACGCGTACGCTTAAGCGTTTTTGTCCTTTTTGTTATTAATAATATATTTAATCAATTTCATAATTTTGTTTATTTTATGCGTCCGCGATTTCGTTCGGGATTATTCAACCTTCAAGGTCCCTTTCATGCCTATGGCACGATGACTGCCTACAGAACAGTAGTACTCAAAGCTACCAACTTTATCGGCGGTAAATTCTAAGACCTCGGTAGTCGGCGACTGGGCTTGCTTGGCGGCTACACCGAACTCGTCAATCTTGAAATCATGAAATCCTCCGGTATTGTTAAAAGTGATTTTTACTCTGTCTCCTTTTTTAACCGTGATTAAAGAAGGGGTGAAAGAAAAGTTCTGGCCGGATACGGTAAATTCTTTTACCCCAAAAACTATCATTTCTTCAACTGGGGGATCTGTACCCAATACTGGCATCATATTTGATACCGGAGATGTCTCCTGATTATTCACACTATCCGTCGCCGGTGCCTCTACCGGACTGCCTTTACCCATAAAAAACACAGCTCCCAATACAATCAGAACCAAAACAATTATTACCACAAAAGTATTTTTCATCCCATTAAAAAATTAAATTAATAAAGCCAACCTTTTACTCAAGTCCGTTAATTTTTTAACGGGACAAGTATAATTTCATTATAGCATAACTCTATTGATATTGTATATAAATTGGCTGGGGATTTAATTTAAGCAAATCCGCGGGAGTCATCAGCACAGTGCCTGGAGTTAAAATATCATTTTTATAAAACAACTTAAAGCCGGTGAATTGTACGGGCTCTTTGTAAATGAATTGCTGGTAAGTATTCTTTTTTTTCGCCGCTCCGCCCCAGCCGTCCATGTGCATGACAATTTCCACTTCCGGCAGGGGTTTTATTTCTTTATAGTTAGTCACCATCTTTTGGGTATAACGATGCACTACCAGAATTTTCGGAGTTAGATTATTTTCTTTGACCAATTTGGCTAAATAATTGGCAGTGAAATTTATATCAGCGCTATCGAGCGTACCCACGACTTTGCCAGGCCTAATTTCGGTTTTCATAGAAAATTCAGGATCCACTCCTAAATGCACGTTCGGCATTTTCAGATATTTTTCCAAGAGCGGCACTTCAATCTGTAAAGTACTGAAGCCGACCTGTAGATCCAAAAAAATGAGGGCATTTATTTTCTCGGCTATTTTAAGTACCTTGTCTATTTCAACGCTTGGCATACGAGCGCGATATTTACCATCCACCCCTGCACTGCCCTGCGCCACAACAGCGATATAGTGTAATGCCGGAATTACCGGAGTACTGGGGTCGGCTGCCTCCCATTTCTTAACTTCTACCTCTAGTCGCGAGAGCATTTCCTCCAGCGGATATTCTCCGAGCACTCCCATTTTGGTTGAATATAAATTCCCATAATAGGCGACAATGCGCTTGAAAGGCAGAATCGCTCCGCCATTCGGATAAACGGTCTTGACTGGCCAGAGGGTCGGCTTGGGCGGAGGAGGCACATTCGGTTTGCTAATCTCAGTGCCTTCCTCGCCTACGCTCGTCGGGAGTGGGGTCGGGAGTGGAGGATTGTTGGCCAATTCATTTAATTTTTTATCATAGGCCACCGTATCAAGCGGAGGAATAACTGGTGCAAATATTTTTTTTACAATACTGTTTAGAGTGTCACCCTTTTTATAAGAAAAAGCGCTGCTGAAAAATTCCGGAAATGAGAAAAAAAGTACCAAAAATGAAAACACCAAAACAGCCGCAAGCCGGAAATGCGGGCTCTGGAAAAATAATTTTAATTTAGGAAAAAATTTATTTTTTATATTCTTCAATAAGATATTTTAAGCGCCGACTGTTTAGTATTAGAATTCTATATAGTTGAAACTGCGGGGGGCAAAGTTGGCCGAAACAGTGGTCGAACTGCCGACAGCCACCGAGCACGTCCCAGTTCCAGAGCAGGTCCCGCTCCAACCCACAAATGTATAGAAGGAGGAACTCGGAGTTGCCGTCAAGGTCACGGTAGTGGGTGAAACATAAGTTACCGAACAAGCAGCGGGTGTGCAACTACCATTAATAGTACCGTCATTACTGCTGATAGTACCCCCAGCGTCTCCAATTACCGTAAGGGTATACGTCGGTAGAGCTGCGTTTACAGTTATAAAAACGGAGGGTGGTGTTTGATCACCAAACCAACCCGGTGGTATGTTGGGCGTATAAAGAGTGTTGTATGCATCATGGACCATCTGCCACAGGAAATTACAATTCATACTAGTTGCACTTGTGGTAGTACAGCCACGTCCTGTGAAAATACTACTTGGAGCAGTGAGGTCAAACGTGAACACTTTAGTAGCGCCTATAGCGACGTCGCTTGTTATGTAATCCCACCATTTACCCCATGGGCCTTCATTTACTGGGGGGCTAGGCTCCAAAAGGCCAATACGGTAGAAAGCATCTGAATCCCAAATAGTAGTACCGGTATTCTTCATGGTAATAGTAACTTGAAATACCTCGTCAACAGTCACACTTGCCGGAACATTTTGCGAGATAAATTCGGCGCCATCTACTGGAGCCGCCGCAAGTCCGAAATTGAGATCAAAGTTGTCCCAACCATCACTGTTTCCGTCTGTATTAACAACAAACCCAGAAATATCATTGTTGGTAGTTGGAGCAGTAAAAGATGAGTTAAAGCGAACAGTGAAAGTGGTAGTGCGTGTATTGCCAGAAACTGTGTTGATACAAGAATCAAGAGAATAGATATATTGGCTACCATAAGAACCTTGAAGAAGTGCATTACCACCACCATTTCCAGTACAAGGGACAGACCATGCTGGCTCAGTTGATGACCAAGTAAAATATCCTCTTGCTTTAGCTTCGGTTCCATCACCATTACTGCCTTGAAAGTTGATCAATGCGTATTCGGAAGAAATTTTAGATCCTCCACCTGGATCAGAACCTGTTACCACAATATTGTATTGCGTAGAATTGTCAGGCACTATGGTAGGAGAGCTGATAGTGACATTGTCAACGGTAGGCGGTGGTGCGGCATTACATACAACAGTCCCGGAAACAGCGGCAGGACTATATACACCATTAGCCATTGCATGAATCCACCAATTATATGATGCCCCCGGAGTGACAGGGACCGTATCGGTAGTAGTGGTGACGAAATAACCATTTATATCGGGAGGGTCACTGATAAACCAACCTCCGTTATCATTTGCCAAAAAGTTCAGATTGATGAGATACGACGTTGCCCCGGCAACTGGATCCCAAGACCGAGTAAGTTGATTACCGGCAGCATTACAAACTGAATTTAAACCAGTGGGAGAGCTAACGCTTTCTGTAACATTTATACCAGCGCCGCTATTGCCTTGGCAGGTCTCACCAAACCACCCATGACCGCCTCCATCATCCACCATCTTCCAGTTAAAGGGATACGTTCCCGTTGTTCCTGGGGCGGTAGCGTTAATGGTAAAGGTTACTTCTTGGTTGGTAACGATTGGCTGGGAAGGAAGAGGTATTCGATTCAACGCCCAGGTCATATTGTCCTGTGGTTGAGACCCGAGTGAATACTCGCCGGTGGCGTTCTCCCAAGTAACACCCCCTGTATTTTTCATAGTGGCTGTTGCGGTAAACGCCTGATTGACTTGAACCGTTGCCGGAGCAGTGATACTGACACAAACCGCATCCGCATTCGCAGCTGTCGAATCAATTGTTATGTCCCTACTATCTTGCACGGTCTGCTCACCCTGGCCAGTAGGACCGCTAGCTGATATATGAACGGTTCCCTGGCCGGAGCCAGCAAGAGCCGTGCAGTTGGCATAAGGATTATACGGATCATCAACCCATGAACAATTAATATCGCCGGTTGTCCAAAAGTCTCTCCCACTCATATACCATTGCCAATTCCAATAAACATCAAAAGTGTCATTTACCGCCACTTGGGTAGGTACACTGGTAAAATTGGCGCTGACTTTTCGGCCCTTTATGATAAGTGGTGGTCCATTACTAACCTGACCGTTAACCGTTATGGGATTGCCGGTGAGGTTCCATTTTGCATCATTAGCATAAAGTTGCATCATAAAATGGTTGTATGCTAGTGAATAGTCATTCGGATTAACATTGAAAAATTCAATCCACACCGAACGAGGCGGCGCGTCATCTATTACATCAATGTTTGTAGTAGCCCAACAGGGACCATTTAACCAAATACCGTTACCATTTAAACACCATTCGGCTCTACCATATCCCTCTCCGATTATTTCTATATACTGGCCGACAGCCATACTACCTAAACCGTATATCTGATGCCCCCCGCTATACTCAACATATTGAAAAGAGGATCCGGGACAATAACCGCTTTCGTTTACACCGCTGACCTCATCAAGGTAGTCGCATAAAATAGCCAGAGAGCTCTGCCAATCCGAAGCATGAACCGTAGTAAAATTACTAAAAAAATAACCGGTCGTAAAAAGTATTGGTATTAAAAATAATATTGCTTTTTTATTTAATGGCATATTATTCGTATATCGGTACATTATAAATTATTTCATTTGCCGTAAATTCCGTCTTGCCATAAATATTTTTCTCGCTTTTGGCGGTAATGCTTATACCGCCGGTATCCTCCGAATCGTGTTTCATGTCCTCTGGAGTAGCTTCCGAATTCTGACGAGGTAATTTTTCTGGATAAAATGCCTCTCCTCTGCCGGCAATGCCATGAGTATAAGCACTCGCCGGGATAACGAAGCCCGATCTAATTATTTTGGTCTTTGGAGAGATAAAAATTTTGACCGATTTAAGCGTTTTATTTTCTTCCGGTTTCTCCGTGGTGGAGAGAATATATACGGCATCGGCTAAAATCTGCCCGTTCTCCACCGACCGAACATTGGCCATAACAGCAAAGGATTCGGGCCCCTGCTTTAACAACCAAGCAACACCAATGGCTAGAATTACTAATGCTAGTAAGGAAAAGAGGAAATATTTAAATTTGGAATGTTCTCCCATGCTTCAATATTATACATCACTTCTGGAAAAATATACATATCATGTGGATAAACCCGTCTAGAATCGGAGCTCCAACGGTTCAAAGTTATTATGCAGTCCGTCCTCACAAGAACATTGGACCAGCTCGTGCGCATGGTTGGCGCAATCCGGCGCCTGGCAGACACCCGGTGCACTGGACACCCCCCTGCATCCCCCGAGACAGATGTAATGTTCTGCCGGTTGTTTTTTTATCTTTTCGGCTGTTTCTTTTGGGTCCATATTAATATTCTACCGTAATTGGGAAGGAAATAGAGGCGTCATGTTCTGGGAGTCCAGAAGCGTTATCTTTTCTTAAGACCAGGATTGCCGGACCAATGTAACTCTCTGGGGCCTTCATTTCTCCCTTGAAGGGTACGAAGTCCTCCGTCATCCAGTTTACCCCGTCCGGTGAGGCGGGGTCGCCTTGCGCTTGCGCATAACTATTTACTAACACTTTACCATCTTTGTCTAAAAGTTCCATCGGAAAGGACGCTTCAAAGAACCACATTCCGCGCGCTCGGCCGATGACACTAAATTCTTTTCCGGTGACCGCTCCCGGAGTGGGCAGGTCCACCACAATCAAATCGGGGGACGCTTTGGTATAAATTATTTTTTCCGTACTAGATGATTTGGCTAAAAGTAAAATTCCGCCGACAAGAATTGCGACAAGTATGACTGCAAATAAAATTTTATTTTTTGAATGTAAAGTCACCAGGGTTGTTTGCCTCGGTTAATATCCGCCTCTATCCATTTAGCAGTAAGTATTTCGGCCAGAGCCGCTCTGAAAAAATCGCGAGATCCGTTATGTGAGGCCCTTACTTCCTTTTCATACTCCTTAAATATGTCTTGCGTAATCTGCGTTGGTGAGTGATTTACCGCATACCACATACGGGCATCGGCTTCAACTAATTTTGCGAGAATTACTTGTTTTAAGTTAGGCAAACTTATTGGTCTTCCTTTTTTGCCTGAAGTAAATGTCAGAATTTCGTGACGGAAATTTTCCATATCTAGAGGAAGTATCTCTTGAGTAGACGGATTGGATTTAACTTCTGGGAACTCATCCATCGTTGACATATGAAAAGTATATTACAAAAAATCCAACACGGCAAGTAAAATACATTAAATTTACCAGCTACGGGTATAGAAAATAATAAAGCCGGCTCTAGTCCCTAAGGACCGTTGCCGGCATGCCGCGGAGTACCGGCATGCCGGCGCTCTCGCTACTACTCGCCCAACCCTACATACAGGGTGGTCTTTCCGTCCATCGGGTTGACTTGAACTCCGTTAATGAGGTCGTCAAGTCGACGGTTCTAATATCCGAAGGGCCTTTCGCTCAACCCTACATACAGGGTGGCCCTCCCGTCCACTGGGTTGACTTGAACTCCGTTAATGAGGTCGTCAAATTGTCTCCTCTTCACCTCGAAGAAAGACAATTTACCCGAAGGCAAAATCCTGACGCCTTGGGGTGATCCGCCTGGCCCACCGTACCGAGTGGAGTTCATAGTGGCACAAGGATATCCATTACTAACAACGGTACCCATGTCGAACTTGAACTCACCTGGAAACTCGCTCAAGTAGATCTGAGCGAAGTTGACAAGCTTGTTGTCCAACGCGCAGAACTCCGCCCTAATCTCGAAACAGTTGTCGCACCTGGTTTCGACGGGGCCACCCAAGTTAACCATCATCTGGAGCACTTCCACCGTCATCGCGGTGTTATTGCCGTTGGCGTCCTTCAAGAACACCCGTCCGGTTGCCTCGGCATTGGGGTTGCCAGCGGCATTGAAGGTCGGCACCAGCTGAAAGTAACCATCGGGGACAACAGGCGTAGAAGACGGAGCTGCCGGAGAATTACGACAGGAAGGAGCGCTAGTCAAGACCAGCGCCGCGAGAGTGGTCACTACAAGAAAACGACGCATGGTGGTCATGGAGCACTCCTCTTTGAGATGGGTTGTTGTCAAAACGAATCCACCTTACATGGTATCACTTTTACAAGAAAAGTCAACGGAAATTCGCAAGAAACTCGCAAGAACCGTTCTTGCGAACTAAGAACCGTTCTTGCGAATTAAAAAGATAAAAGTTGGATTATCATCTAAGGCTATGGGTTGTTCCAACAGCCTGGATCTATCCAGTTATTGCTTCCTGTGCCTCTGTCAGAGACTCCACCACTTCCAACACAAAAATAATATCCACTACTTGGAAGAGTTGCCATAAATGAATATTTATTCGAACATGAAAACGTAGCGTTGTTTACGCCGCTGTGTAAACCAACACCGCCAGGAGCGCCATTGGTTTGGAGTACATGCGCGCATATTTGCCTGGCATTAGTGGCATAGGTGCCGGACCAAACGGATGCGCATTGCGCGACTGAAGGAACCCAGCTCGTATCGTTGAGATTGCAATAGCTTCCAGTGTCATTCATCTCCTGCTCCGCAAGAATCGCAAGTTGGCGCAAACTAACTTTAATTGCGGCATCCTTTGCCTTAGTTCGAGCACTGTTTAACGAGGACATGACAATTGAAGAAAGTAGGCCAATAATTGCCACGACGACGAGAAGTTCAATTAAAGTAAAACCGCGTGAATTTTTCATATTTAACAATTATTAAATTAATATCCCTGCACTTTGGTGGATTCTTTTATTTTTTGTATTTCCTCAGGGCTAAGTTTTAAAGAGCTGGAGCTTGGCCAAATTATGAAAGTTAAAACTATAGCAATTAAAATTAATCCTAAAAGCACATACTCTGCCTGTTTCTCTTCTTTGATAGACCCACCAGAATATTTCATCACTAATTTAATAATTTTTGGAGTAGTCGTTTCACGATAATACTTCACCGCTGGATAGTCATTGGTTTCAAATCTTATTCCCGATACTTCATGATCTTGATATTTTTCTTCCATATTTTTTATAAAAGTTTGGTTGCGGATTTAATTTTCCACAACTGCTTTAATTGTATCACTTACGCCCTCCCCCCGCAAGAAAAAAGTGGACTACTTCAACAACTTATCCACTGAAACTCCAAGTACCTGCGCTAATCTCTCTAATTGTGAAATAGTAATGTTCTTTTTGAAATCGCAAGAACCGTGAAATCGCAAGAACCGTTCTTGCGAACTAAGAACCGTGAAATCGCAAGAACCGTTCTTGCGAACTCTGTTCTTGCGAACTCTGTTCTTGCGAACTCTGTTCTTGCGAACTCTTGCGAACTCTGTTCTTGCGAACTCTGTTCTTGCGAACTCTTGCGAACTCTGTTCTTGCGAACTCTGTTCTTGCGAACTCTGTTCTTGCGAACTCTGTTCTTGCGAACTCTTGCGAACTATAACTCTGGATTATTTATTGATAACCGCAGTTACTTCAATTTCAATCTTTGCACCTTTTCGAGTCATAGCGTTAACTTCAACTAAAGTACTCACTGGCTTATTCTTTGCAAACCATTTGTCTCGGATGGCTGAAACCCTCAGAAAGTCATTTATGTTAGTCAAGAATATTTGGGCTTTTACCACGTCGTCAATTGAAGCATTGGCTGCCTTTAATATTTTCTCAATAGCTTGAAAGACGAGTTCAGTCTGTTCCTCAATATCTTCCGTTATCGCTTCGTTGTTTTCATTTTTGTCGACTTGTTGACCAGATACATATATTAAATATGCATTTCCTAAATCAATCTTTTTGGCTGGTGAGTAAAAACCTCGTGTCTGTTGCCAATCCTCTGGATAAATATTTTCAATCATAATTTTATTGTAACATAAAAGCTGGCTGCGGGTCAGGGACTCGGTCAGGCGTAAATTTCTCTTGAAATTTCGACGACCCCGCCTCGCGTCCCGCTCGCTTCTTTTGGATTTCAAAAACCCTTGGCGTTATCTCTCGGAAACCCCCATCGCGTCGCTTTGCGACGCTCCGAATTTTGGCGAAAAAACGAATTCCGAAACTTGGCTGACTGACTCAGTCTAGAACCTTACGTTATGAGACCGTGTAAGGGTTCTTTGAGTGGTTTTAGTATACCAAATTGAGGCGTCTCAGTCAGGTCTAAGTAGACAGCCCGTTTAAGCAAGAGAGTTCTTACTTATAAGATTACTTAACCATGATTAGAATTGACTAACTTACTAATATCCGCAAGTAAGTAAAACAAATCTCCGGGTTGTAAAAAATTCATATATAATGATGTATTTTTTAATTTCTCATTTATTTCCTTACCACGCCAGATTACTGGTAATTTACCGAAATAATATCCTTGATTGCAATCGTGAACACTCGATAGAAGTTAATTAGTGTTTGATTGTATAATACTGGTTGTTCTAATTCTTCTTTTTCTATCAAAGAAAGAATATCTTTTCCAACCTTGATCTTTTTATGTGTTACTGAACAAGCGAGACCAATAATTTCTTGATGTTTTTCATAGAACGATTGCGCATCTTTAATTGAAATCTTGAGCCAAGTCATTCCAGTGATAACAGCTCTAAAAGTATCTAAAAGTGAGTCAAATGATTTGTGGAAATAAAGTGGTTGATCCTGCATGTTTTTATTTTGGAACTGGCAATCCAAGTTTTTGTAGTGGTAAATATTTAAAATAATACTGACAACCAACAGATATGATGTAATCACAAACATCTTTGTAAGACGCATGTCTAAACCAATCACTTAATATATAAATATATTCAACTTCTATATTTAAAGGTGCCATGAGTTTTGTATATTGTTTTCTTTTAAAATCACAAGTTTGTAGTTTTTCGTCAACAGATCCTGCTACTTTTTGAAATTTAACCTCAATTATAAAAAGTGTGTTATTTACTATCACATAGATAGCTTCATCTGGTAGTAATTTTTTAGAGAGAATCTTTTTATAATCCACTTTTTTAGATTCAAGAAATTTATACAGAGCGTTCTTTTTAAAACTTTTAGCAACTTCTTTTCCCTCGTAGTAGATAACACCATCTTTTACAGAATAACCTTTCTTAGATCGCAAAAGTTCAAGAATATCTGTCTCTTTTTCAAAATTAAGTCCCGTAATTGTGTTTCCTCCTCCAAATCCTTTTTCCCTCATATTATTTTTTCAAGTCGTTAAACCGCTTAATTGATAATTCTAAATAATCTTTTTCCATATCAATTCCAATAAATTTTCTGCCATGCATTACTGATGCCATGCCTGTTGTAGAACTTCCAGTGAAAGGGTCAAGTATTACATCACCTTTGTTAGTACTAGAAAGGACAATGCGCTTTAGTAAATCTAGGGGTTTTTGAGTTGGGTGTTTTCCGTATTTCTTTTCTTCTGGTTTTGGTGTTCCCATAGACCAAACAGAACGCATTTGGAGATTTGGCTTTTTTAGTTTATCTTCTGGCCAGTCTCCATTTTTCATTTCTTGATAATTAAAAATATGTTTTGCCCTTTTTTCTTTTCTTGCCCAAATGATTGTCTCATGGCTCGCAGTAAAAAAACGACAGCTTAAATTTGGTGAAGCATTGGGTTTAAACCAAGAGATGTCATTGAGAATGTGATAGCCTAAGGATTGCAAAGCATGACCACATTGATAGATTGAATGATATGTACCACTAACCCAAAGTGTTCCATTTGGCTTTAAAACTCTTTTACAAGCTTCAAGCCAACGATAATGAAATTCATAATCATCTAAAAAACCTTTACTTACATCCCATAAGCCTTTATCTACACTTACCATGCGACCAGCATGAACACTGAAGCCACCATTTGAAAGATTGTATGGTGGATCTGCAAAAATCATATCAACAGAATTGTCTGGGAGTTGATTTAAAATGCTTAAACAGTCTCCATGATACAGCACAAAATTGCCGTCCATAAAGTAGGGTTTATTTTTGACTATTGAAAGTATTTTTCGCTCCGCTACTACCATTTTACTATTATAACATTTCTTATTATGAAATAGAAATTCTATGCGTCTCAGTCACCTGACTTAGCATATGACGGCTGCGGGTCAGGGACTCGAACCCTAATACCATCCTCCAGAGGGATGTGTCCTACCTTTAGACGAACCCGCAATACCTTTACACCTTAATACAAAATCCTCTTTTAATCAAACAAAAAAATGTGCTAAAATTAGGTCTATGAGTGAAAAGAGCGAAAAAGAAGAGTTAAGCATAGATATACTAAAACACCTTGAAGACCTATCCAACGAGGTAAATAAAATTATGGCTTCTCGAGCTCGAGCGGTTTTCCGCCGATACCCTGTGACTTTCGGACTTTTAATACTCCTCGGGGTAATCGCTGTGCACGAAGGAGTGAAGGGGCTGATAAAAAGTTTCGGGCTCTTGGACATAAACCCCTGGTACTTGGTTATTTTCGGGCTTACCCTTCTTGCCATTACCGGAAAACTTTACAAAAAACTAGAGAAATAATCCCCCACCACACCCTTCCCCTCTTTTCCACATATTCCCTATTGTCTAATTCGTACGAATGGTACAATATAACCATGAAACAATACGAAAGGTTACTAAAAGCGCTTGCCAACAGAAGACGTCTTGAAATAGTGAAATACTTAAAAAAAGAAAAAGAGGCGACCGTAGGAAATATCGCCTCCCACCTTAAGCTATCTTTCAAGTCAACCTCCAAACATCTAGCAATACTCTTCGCCGTCGATATCGTGGAAAAGGAACAACGAGGACTTTCGGCTTTTTACTCTCTCCACCCCTTCCCCGCCCGAATAATCCGAGCTGTTATTTCTATTGTCTAATTCGTACGAATGGTTCAATAGCCAATTAAAATCGACTAGTGTCATTTACTAGTGTCATTTACTTTTGCTTGATACATGCTTGAATGAAAGCAGTAAAGAGCGGGTGGGGATGGAGCGGGTGCGCTAGGAACTCCGGATGAAACTGCGTGCCTAGGAAAAATGGATGCTCTTTCTTTGGCAGTTCCGCTATTTCCATTAATCGTCCGTCCGGAGAGCGCCCAGAGAAAACGAGCCCTTTTTTTTCAAGTTCTTCAATAAAGGTTGGGTTAACTTCATAACGATGGCGATGCCGCTCAGTTATTTCTTTTACGCCGTAGGCCCCACTCGCGACAGTGCCATCCTGAAGAATCGCTTTATACCCCCCTAAACGCATGGACCCGCCGTAAGAATTATTTTTCAAATGTTCCTTTTGGGATTCCATCACGTCTATGACAATATTTTTTGAACTTGGGTTTACTTCTCTAGTATTTGCGTCTTTAAGGCCTAAAACATTGCGCGCGTATTCTATGACCATCATCTGCATTCCGTAGCACAGCCCGAAATATGGAATTTTATTTTCGCGGGCAAATTTTACGACATTCAATTTTCCCTCCACTCCCCTCTGGCCAAAGCCCCCGGGTACGATAATGCCGTCGTATGCTTTCAGTTCTTTTAATTTCTCTGGGTTTTTTTCAAAATCTACAGAATTAAGCCAGGAAATAATCGGCTTGCGATCCTCGGTGTAAGCAGAATATTTTATTGCCTCAATGACAGAGAGGTAAGAGTCGGAGAGAACGAAGTCCCCTGTTTCAAAATATTTTCCCACCATAGCTATTTTCACGGTGTCCTTACCGTTGTGCGCGTACTTGGCAAATTCTTCCCATTTGCCCCATTCTTTTTGATTTAGTTTCCCGCAGACAATACCCATGATCTCACATAGTTTGTCGGAAAGTTTTTCTTTTTCAAAATTGAGCGGAATGTCATAGATACTATCCACGTCGGGGGCGGAAATCACGCTGTCGGCTGAAATGTTACAAATCATAGAAATTTTTTCCTTTCTTTTGTTGTCTAAATTTGTATCACCTCGAGCTATAAGAATGTCCGGCTGAATACCCGCACCATTCAAAGTTCGTACTGCATATTGGGTCGGCTTGGTTTTCATCTCGCCGATTGTACCTGGCGTTGGGAAATATGAAACCATCACAAAACTTACATCTTTCGGTGTTTCTAGTTTCATCATTCTGGCCGCCTCCAGGAAAAGCAAATTTTGATATTCACCGATAGTGCCGCCAATTTCAACAATCACCACATCCGCTTTCGCTATTTCCGCCGCTTTTTTTATCCGACTTATCACTTCGAGAGGAATGTCTGGCACAACTTCCACACATTTACCTCCATACTCCAGATTTCTTTCTTTTTCGATGACTGTCTTATACACCCGGCCAGTCGTCATGTAATTCACGCGAGAGAGGTCAATGTCCAAAAATCTTTCGTAATTGCCCATGTCCTGATCCGTCTCATCTCCGTCCGAGAGCACAAATACTTCACCATGTTCGATCGGATTCATAGTGCCAGCATCCACATTTATATAAGGATCAATCTTTACCGCAGTGACGTTAAGCCCGCGGTTTTTCAAAATAAGTCCGATAGAAGATGAAGCGATACCCTTGCCTACTCCAGAAATAACTCCGCCTACCACGAAAATGTATTTTGTTGCCTGTTTTGCCATTTATTTATTCAAATATCTTCTAGTGGCGATAAAGCTGGAAATAATTCCAAGTAAGACCCCGGATAATAATATAATGACGAAAATTTGAAGGAAGTTTGAGACATAATAATCGTACATATCGAGCCCCAGAAATGAAGTCATATTGTTTCCAAGCCAGACGGTCACCGGCCAAAAAATCAGCAAAGTAATGATGGTAGCAATCATACCATAAATCGCGCCTTCAACCATAAAGGGGCCATTAATCCGCATTTTTGAGGCGCCCACTAGACGCATCACGCCGATTTCCTCTTTGGAAATAAAAATGGTTAAGCGGATGGTATTGAAAGTTATGACAATCGAAATAATTATTAAAATAAGAGTGACAAGAAACGCAAGTTTCTGCGCACCGGATATTATAGAATTAAGCCGGTCTATAACCAATTTATTTTGGTGATAATTTACTTTGTCTACAATGTCGTCCCCGCCCAAGACCAGCGCATTGTCGGACTTCATAAAATTCGCAATGCTCTCATACTGCGACACTTCTTTCGCTCGAACGTTCAGATACGCGCCCAGCGGATTTTCTTTTATTTCGTCCAGGGCCTGGATAGTCGGATAGTCCTTCTCGTGCCGCTCGCGGAAAATTCGAAGCGCTTCCTCGGCCGAAGTATAGGATACTTCTGCCACCTCCGGCAATTTTTCAAGGGACGACTTCAAAAGCATAATCTGGTCTTCCGGCGCACTGACATTGAAATAAATGGTCACGTCTACTTTGTCTCTAATTTGACCAAGAGAAAAGTACAATACTGCTTGAAGCAAGATGATAGCGGTAATAACAGAAAGAGTAATAGTGGTCACCAGAACCGCTGCCCAAGAAACAAGACCGTTTCGGCTAAAATTTATAAATCCTGCTTTGATAATTCTTTTTAGTACAATCATTTATTTTAATTTGAAATTACGAATTCGTAATTATTAATTATATCGCATATTTGCCATTTTTGTCATCCCGAATGACTTTACCTCGTTCCATAGTGATTACTCTTTTCCCGACCGAATCAATAACTCCCCGGTTGTGTGTGGTCAAGACCACTGTTGTGCCGAGATCATTTATTTTTTTTAGAATTTGAATCACTTCGTAGGTGTTAATAGGGTCGAGATTTCCCGTCGGCTCGTCCGCGATGATAAGTTCTGGCTGGTTGATGATGGCGCGAGCGATGGCGAGACGCTGTTGCTCGCCACCGGACATTTGATGCGGAAAATGGGAAATTTTATTTCCCAAATCAACAAGCTCCAGAACATGCGGGACGTCAGAAGATATCTCCGCGTCTGTTTTGCCGGCTGCTTCCATGGCAAAAGCGATATTTTCATAAGCGGTCTTGTTGGAGAGTAGCTTAAAATCCTGAAATACTACTCCGATTCGGCGACGTAATTTGGTCAAATCCTGATTTTTCAATTTATGGATGTTTATTGATTCAAAAAAGACCGTCCCGCTCGAGGGGTTCTCGTCGGCTAAAATCATTTTGACCAAAGTGGTCTTACCCGCCCCGGAATGACCCACAATAGAGACAAATTCCCCCGCAGTGACCGTTAAATTAACGTCTTCCAACGCTACCGAGTCCTTATTATATACTTTGGAAACATTGTTGAAATAAATCATCCCGTTACGAAATAATCGCGGACGCCATAACAGCGAACTCGTTTTTATTTTTTATTTGTAAAATCTTTAGTAAAGACATTGTATTGTATGCGTCCGCGATTTCGTACGGGATTATCCCGAACGGAACAGGAAGCGCTTTAATCTTTGTTTAATATAAAGCTTGCCCCTACCTGACTTCAGGTATAACTCGCGATTTTTTGCATCATCTTCATCTAAACACGCCTCATAATATACTATTTCAAAGGGGCCACGCCCTTTCGTATACAGAGACTTCCCCTTAGAGTGTTCCTTGAAGCGCTTCCGCAAGTCATTTGTGTACCCTGTGTAAAAATTACCACTTTTCTTACTTTGTAATACATTAGGTATAAAATATGGCAAGTTCTGTTCGGGAGCACCTGTCCATTATAACATAGATTGCGGTTTACAAATCTTTTCCCGCCTGAATGAAAATATCTATCTCGCCTTGCTCCAAAACACCAGCTGCATCGCTGGTTTCTGCCCCGGTTCTATGGTCTTTAACCATTTTATAAGGGTGCAATACATAAGAGCGGATCTGGTTCCCCCATTCTATTTCGGTATTTTTAAGTTTCATGGACTCTTCTATACTTTTTTTCTCCTCGGACGCTCTTTTGAAAATTTTTGCCCGAAGAATAGCCATGGCCCGATCGCGATTCTGCTCTTGGCTACGCTCGCCGCCGGCGTGCACGGCAATCCCCGTAGGAATATGCGCCACACGTACAGCCGTCTCCCTTTTATTTACATTCTGTCCGCCCGGGCCACTTGAGCGGGAAAATTCAATCTTCAAATCCTCCAGCGGAATGACAATGTCTTTTTCTTCTATTTTTGAAAATTTCGGCAGAACTTCAACTAGAGAAAAAGAAGTGTGCCTCAACTTCTTCGCATTGAACGGTGAAATACGTACCAGGCGATGTACGCCTCCTTCATTCTTGAGCGTACCGTAAACACCTTTGCCCGCGATTTCAAAAGAAACATTTTTATATCCGTTATGATCATTCTTGTGTTCATGAATAAAAGAAATGCTCCAATTTTTTTTACTGGCATATTTCATGTACATACCAAGTAGTATGCGTGAAAAGTCCTCTGCGTCATCTCCGCCCGCTCCGGAAATTATGCTCATAATCGCATTGCCCTTGTCGTATTTATGCAAACCAATCTTTTTTTCTTTTAGTTCGGCAAGTCCTTTTAACACCGCTTGCGCTTTTATTTTATCAGCCCAAAAATCTGGGGCTTGTATTTCCTGCTCAAACTTGTCTATTTCTTTTTGCAAACTATTTTTTTTGTCGTTTGTATCTTCTGCCATGAGTGTCTTTTAAACAAAGCTCGAACCTATTTCCAAGGTAATTACTAATCTTACGCTCGACATTTTTCCTAATTTTAATATTCCTACTACGCTCTACTAATGTGGTAATTCAATGGACTCGGAAAAGCGGAACAAATATTTTGGGGATATGGATTCCACTTTTCCTCGGCTGAATGTTTTTTGAAATTCGGCGGGATTCGGAATTCTGCATGAACCCAAATACAAATACTCGGTGCCTTCGTTCATCATATCATATTGTGTTTGGTCTAAAGGAATACACCCTCGGCATCCGCCTCGGGAATTTCCGCTAGACCCGTTAGAAGAAAAAGTCAAGAAAAAGAGATGGACTTT
>Ga0209542_10007277_pt1 | contig 21151 bp, 23 predicted proteins | sample RifCSPhighO2_01_FD_184028 | JGI IMG/M metagenome (GOLD analysis project Ga0209542, IMG submission 184028) | Soil microbial communities from Rifle, Colorado - Rifle CSP2_plank highO2_0.1 (SPAdes) (version 2) | ecosystem: Environmental > Terrestrial > Deep subsurface > Rock core/Sediment ... | reverse complement strand
TAAACCGAGTCATCTAATTGTGATTGGGCTGGCTTCCAATGGATCTGACATAAATTGCCGTGAATTTTATGATAATTATAGGCGCTGGTGGCCGCGACCGCGCCCAGTGCTGCGGCTGTAATGGTTTGCTTGAAGGGACCGAAGTGATTGGCTGTGTCTCCGGCCGCATAAATACCAGCAATATTTGTCTCCATCAGATTATTCACAGCAATGTAACCGAATTTGTCGAGCTCCACGCCAAGTGACTTGGGTACTTCTACATCCGGCTTGGCCCCGATTTCCACAAAGAGAGCATCAATTTTAAGCTCTTTCGAACCTTCGAATTCTTTAGAGAGCAGCAGCCTCTCAAGTTTCGTCTCCCCCACCAATCCTTCAATTTTGGTCTCAAAGATCCGCACTACTTTGTCGCCCAATTTATCGAGCGCCTCGAGATTGACCGGCTCGGGTCGGGTTAGTTCCTTGGCCCGCACGATGAAATAAATCTTTTCCACATACTTTGCCAAGTCCAAAATACCCTTTATAGAAGCGTCTCCTCCACCGACCATGGCCACCGTTTTCCCCGGATAGAGTGGCCCGTCGCAAGTCACGCAGTAATGCACACCCTTAGCTGTCAACTCTTCTTCGCGCGCCAAACCTAAATGCCGCCGCTCGGCCCCCTGCGCAAAAATAATCGTGTTAGTCATGTACTCGGACTCACCCACACGTACACTGAAACAGCCATCCTTGCCCGAAGTGGCCGTGACTTTGCCATTTATTATTTCCGCACCGCTATCTTTGGCCTGCTTCTCGAAACTCTTCATCAAATCATACCCATCAACTCCCGGTGCGCCCGGATAATTCCAAATCTGCCCGGCTGTTGCCGTTTCTCCACCGAAGTTCCCTCTCACCACGAGCGTCTTCATGAGATATCGCCCAGCATAGATAGCCGCACTTAACCCGGCTGCCCCCGACCCCGCGATAATAGTGTCGTAAATCAAAGAATAGAATTAGGAATAATGAATTATGAATTATGAATTATGAATTATGCGAAATTCCAAGAAGTGACGAGATTCTTTCTTGGTCGAAGCCGATAATCACATCGTTGCCGATCTCGATGACAGGCACACCCATCTGGCCTGTACGCTTGAACATGTACTCGCGGGCATCGGTGTCTGTTACAACATTGATATCCTGATAAGTAATTTTGTGCTCATCCAAAAAATCTTTAGTGGCCCGACACCACATACAAGTGGGGGTGCTATAAATTTTCACACTTTTATTTTCCATATTTTTTCATTTTTTTCCTAAACTGATTGATACCGGCCACGTGCTCGCGCTTGTGGGCATAATTAGCGTAGACAATGAAATCGTCAAGGGAATATTGCTTACCGTACCATGGGATTGTACCAGGTTTACGCAACTTCTCTGGCGAGAGCTTCTTCGCAAGTTTGATCACTTCTTTGTAAGCCCGAGAATACTCCCTCATGAGCATTTGGGGCGATTTGCCCGCTCGAGCGAGTACCTCTGCGTCATTAAACTTCTCATAGCCAGCGTTCATGGCATCAAGCGTCTGGGTAGGTTTAATTTTCAGCACGTATCGAAAGGCATCAACCAAGAGCCACTCGTAAGAGATCATGTGAGCAAGTAGATCTCGAAGAGACCACTTAGTGGTTACCCCCACCTTCTGCCAAGCTCGTTTTGATAGACCCTTAAAAGCTCCCCTCAAATCCTTATCCCCAAAATGCAGAATATCTTTAGCATTCATAGCTTTAATTATATCATACAAACAAGGGGGCACTCGTGCCAAGATGCGATACTATTTAACCCACGATCGTTTTTATAATCGTATACGAATAAAAAAGAGGCACTTGCGTTTGAGCAGGTGCCTCGAAATTCGAGATCTAGATATCCTTGAGTTCCTTTGGGCGGACAGGGAGGCGCTTCGAGGCGTGCTTCTTGATCACGCGCTCGAGAATGTGAATGTAGCTCGTGAGGGTCTTGATGAGCTTGGCCTGCGCTACGAGTTCCTTGTCCTTGACCTTGCAGGCCTTGCAACTGTCGCGGCGCCAAGCAAAGTCTTTGGTCACCCGCGGAGTGATCTCCTGCTCTCCCGGGGCGCAGACAATCTTGCGTCCGCGGTGCATCCCAAGAAGATTCGCGCTACGTTGCTTGCGCCACTTCTCGATACTCACCCCTTCGACTCGGGCCTGTGGCTTCTCGTACTTCTCCGCGACGTAGGCACGGATAGTTTCGTAGAACCTGGGCCGATCGAAGCTATCGTGAGCATCGCAATAGCCATCAAAGATGGCTTGGTAGGCCTTCTTTCTCTGGTCGGTATCACTCTCGTACTCACCGACTGTTCGCATCATATACGACAGAACCTCGTCGCCCAAAAATACGAATGTTGTCCGATCGAAGAGATTGACCATTAAAGTCCAACCTCCTAAGGTGTTTCCGTCGGGAAGGTTGTAGTAAGCCAGATATTCGGCTTCTGCACTGAACTCGAAAGACTTCCAGTACTTTTCGTGAACGCGGAGTTTGTTCCACTTCATGACCGCATCGTAAACCCTGGCCTTGCTGGCTTGCATGTCTGCCACGATTCCACGATTGAGCTCGAGCATGTCGCTCGGCAGATCACGCAACTCCCTGGCAAAAGACATCTGCCGGAGTTGGAACCTGATCTTGTCACCAGTTGCAGGGTCCACCAAGCTAATCGGTGGTTTATCCCACGCGGCTTTCGTTATCGGTCCTGCGGACATGTTCTTCTCTCCTTATCTCCACTTCAGTGTCGTGGTCGTTGACTGATGTGAGTCCTTCTCTCATCAAGATCCTAACACGATCTTTTTCGCAATGATAGAAATGAGAGGAAATGAACCAGTGATGCCTATAGCAAACTGGCCAATTGTTCCCTCCGTAACCTTTTCCTTTCGTCTCATCTTTGCACCAAGGCACGGCGCAGGTCTCGAGATTCGTTTCTTGGCATTCTACAAGGACTTTAACAAACTCCGTTGAACAGATATATGCCAATGACTTTCTCTTAGTTTTCTTGCTATTCGCAAGAAAACATTCCTTATTGTGAAAGTTCCTCCCCGGACTAATCTCTGATGGTCGACATGGAAAGGGCTTCCTGCACCCATCACAAATCAAAACAACTTGTGTTCTTTCTATCCTTGCCGCCCAAGCACACTCCTGCTTGCAATATACTTTATAACGATTTTTTGACACAAATCTAAAATCACAATAGCAGCAAATGCGATAACGTGCCTCTAGAGCCTCCGCTCTTTCTTTTCTTTCCTTGGTGAAATCGATCCAACATTCGTGAGAACAGAAGGCTTGAGACGGCCTTGCCCTCAGCTTCTCTCTGGGTATTAATCGGCGACAATAAGAACAAATTCGCCTTAATCTTGGCATCTTAACCTCCTTTCTCAAGGACCTAAACTATTTTCCAGGATAATGCAGTTATTGTGAATTGTCAAGAATTGGAACGCCACGGTACACGCATTGTGTCCGGGGCTAGAAGTTGGCTCCAATCGCTATAGCAATCATACGCCCTCACCTCACACGGATCACAGAAGGCAGAGGCGTCACTTCGGAGGAGCAGGAAATCTTCGGGTTCACTTGCTTCGTCAATCAAAGAGAAGCACAGTGCCTGCCGATATGCTCCCGGGGTAGTTATCCGAAGAACTTCAACCCTCTCGGCAAAAGTGCGCGTCTCGGCGAGTGCCCTAGGCAACAGAAGATCGCTTTTGAGAGAGATGACCGACTTCAATTCTCTCGCGACGCAAGAATGCTCGGCCAAAGTATATGCCAAGCTGGCATCGGCCAGAGTGGCGATCTGCTTGACGAAAGCAATCTCGAACGTGTCCTTACATTGCATCTGCTCTTTGCACCACTCGGCAGTGTTTGCAAACTTTGCACTGACTACCACCCACATCTTCAAATTGCAATATACTATTTAACCCACGATCGGATCATAAATAGTATGCGGATAGGTCCTAATCAATGTCAATAATGATTGGCAGGTGGTCGGAACCGGATGGGGAGGCGGTGTGGAGAGATGAGACAGTGAGATTGTGGGAGGTGAAGGCTTGGTCGATGGGGATACGGAAGGGATTGGGCAGGACACTGTTCCAACTGGGTAGGAGACCCTTGCCAAGGCGGGCGTCGTGGAGGTTCGCACTGGCCGCAAAGTCGCCAAGGTATGGCGACCAGATGGTGCTATTGAAATCGCCCATGACTATCGCAGAGGATCGCGGAATGATAGCGACTAGTTCTTGCAATTCATCATTACGCCCATGGAAACTGTAAGATCCTATAGGATTGCGAGTATGGACGCCGAAAATATGCAAGGGCTCCCCTTCTTGTATCAACTCAAACTCGATTACAGGTAACTTCTCGCTTGTTAAATAGTGTTCTTTAAATTGTAAGTCTTGTTTAGAAAAATATGATAAATCAAAAGATTTTAATGACGGGCTGGTAATTATTTTCGTGTAAGGATATTTTTCAGCAAGCAATTCCGTGATTTGGGGATAAAGATAATATGATTCAGCTAAGATAAGGACATCCGGATTCTCATTCTTAATTGTCTGGACAATTTTGAGCGCGTTTGTATTTGTTTCTTTTATATTGAAGAACATAACCCGCAAACTGGCTGATGCGTCATCTTCGGCCGAGACAGGATGTGTCAAAGATAAATACGGGGTAACATTTGAGAGTGCCACTAAAGCAAATAAGAGAGCGATGCCGGTACTGCCATATTTCTTTTGCAAAAAGAAAATAATGAACAATATCGTAAAAGCGACTAGATACTGGATCTGGAAGTGCGTGGCAAGCTCAAATGGCCACCAGAACTTGGCAAGTGAAGAAGAGACGAAAAGCAAGCTTGTTAGAAGCAAACCCAACATGAATAATCTGTCCATGAATTTCATAAACTTAGTTCACTAACTACGTCTTGCCCGGGCACGGTCGTTTTCGGTTAGCTCGCGCTTACGCAGGCGCACACTCTCGGGCGTTACTTCCAAATATTCGTCATCTCCCATCACTTCAAGGCCTCGTTCAATAGAAAGTCGCCAAGCCGGATCAAGATAAATGGCTTCGTCCGAACCTTTGGAGCGCATGTTGGACATCTCTTTGCCTTTGGTCGGATTAGCCACCATCTCATCGCCCTTGGAAGTATTACCTATAACTTGGCCTTCATAGATCTGGTCACTCGGTTCGATATAGAGCACTCCCCGATCTTGCAAGTTCCAAAGGGCGAAAGCCAGGGCCTTGCCCGTGGCCATAGAGATCATCGAGCCAACCTGCCTACGCTCGATCTCGCCCACAAACGGCCGGAAACCCAATACGCGCGAGGATATTATGCCCTCGCCCTTGGTGTCGATCACGAAGACCCCTCGGAAACCTAATATGCCGCGGGTGGGACCTTCGAATAGCATCCGAGCGTGACCGCCTGTCCCGAGCGATATATCCTGAGTTTTATCGAAGGAAGTCGAGGGATGGACTTTCATATCCGTAAGTTGGCAAGCACGTTTACCCAATTTCTCAATGACAGTACCCTGAAACTCCGTGGGTACATCAATGGTGAGCTCTTCAAACGGTTCGGACTTAACTCCATCAATTTCTTTGATGATAACTTTGGGCTGAGAAACTGCTACTTCATAACCTTCGCGACGCATGTTCTCAAGCAAGATAGCAAGTGAGAGCTCGCCTCGAGCCGAAACTTTGAAGCGCTCCGTCTCACTGAAATCAACCCTCATTCCTACGTTCACTTCCAGTTCGCGTTCCAGTCGCTCGCGGATTTGTCTGGTAGTGAGATACTTCCCTTCCCGCCCGGCAAAGGGCGATGAATTGGGCAGGAAATAAACCTCAATGGTGGGCTCATCCACCGATATGGCTGGCAGGACTTCCTGGTCCGGGCTTTCACAGATAGTGTCACCGATATAAACATCCGGCAGACCGGCGATCATGACGATATCACCGGCGGGAGCTTCGCTCTCCTCCACCCGACTCATGCCCCGGAAAGAGAAAATTTTGGTTACCTTACCGGACGAAGATTTGCCATCTTTATTTTTGGCGTAAACATTCTGACCTAATTTCAATTTACCTTCATATATACGCACAACTGCCTGTCTGCCCAGATAATTATCATAGGCCAGATTGAAAGGTTGTGCCCGCAGTGGCTTCTTGGTGGGACTTGCGGCAGGTTTGACGTGTTCGAGAATGAGATCAAGTAGTGGGTTGAGATTGCTGGACTCGTCGCCAATCTTGCGCATAGCTATACCTTGTTTGCCTATAGCAAACACAACCGGGAAGTTTGCCTGTTCGTCAGTAGCCCCAAGTTCAAGGAAGAGTGTGAGTACTTCTTCTTCGGCCCGGCCCGGATCAGCCGCAGGTTTATCAATTTTGTTTATGATCACAATTGGGCGCAGACCAAGCTCAAGACTTTTCTTGAGCACGAAGCGCGTCTGGGGCATAGGTCCTTCTTGTGCATCAACAACCAATAAAACACAATCAATAGAGCGCAAAACTCGCTCGACTTCACTTCCAAAATCAGCATGCCCGGGTGTATCAATTATGTTTATTTTAGTCTTGCCCTGCCCTGAGCTCGTCGAAGTGTAAAAAGTAGCCGTGTTCTTGGCATAAATAGTAATGCCCCGCTCTTTTTCAAGAGCATAAGTGTCCATGCTCTGACCCACTTCGAAAACCCCCGTCTGCCGCATAAGTGCATCCGTGAGTGTAGTCTTGCCATGATCTACATGGGCGATAATAGCTATGTTCCTTATTTCCATAGTAGAAAATAAAACGCCCAAAGGGCACTAAAAATACTAGCACATATTTTCAGAAAAGGAAAACAAGAAGTAGATACTCTTCACGCTGTTTTCAGTACACATTCGAGGTGTTTGTTCTCTACTATCCAACGTTTCAAGATTGGCGATAAGACGATAGAAAAAAAGACTGTGGGACACCGGATGTCCCACAGTATGCAACCTAGAAATCAATGCGGAATTCTTTCCCGCGATCAAGGAAGCCAAGTTCGCGATACAGTTTGTGGACCCTCTCGCGATTGTGCCTACTTGTAGCAATCAGTTTATAGCATCGAGCTTCTTTTGCAGCAGCAATGACTTGATGCACAACCTCCCTGATGAACATGTCCTCCCTCCTCTCTAGGAGACCCCTTTCCATTCGATGGAACCGGAGAACCCTTCTTTTAGTTTCAATTTCTTTTTATATAGAATTTTTTCTGGAGATAATTTTCGATCACTTCAAATTTGGGGAAGTAGTGCGCGGAAGGCAGATTATTGAGAGGAAACCAGCCCACACACGCTTCTTCTCAACTTTATTTTCTTCTGGCATGAATTAGTCTATCACATATAAACAATTGTGGGACACCGGATGTCCCACAATGTAAGCGTAATGCTTACACCAAATTGTTTTTCTCATGATGTAGCGAACCTCGATCAGCTTTTTTAATGCTGCTCTTCACCACTGCCACGGCAACAATTGTGCCGAGAATGGCACCGGCGAAGGCGTCCGAGAACCAATGGAAGCTAGAGCCCGCGCCAATGCTTATGTACAGAGCATACACAATTGCGACCACACGCAAGAGTTTGCGTTCAGGAAATAATAGGAAGAGTGTAATCGCGCCAGCGAAGGCAACGGCTGTATGTGATGACGGCCAGCCCCAGAAGATGCCTCCTTCGCCGAAACCAAATTGGAAAATGCGGCTTATGTCAGTGCTCATGATCCCCATGAAAGGATCCGGGTGTGCCCGGCCGGTGATGAACTTGAATGCCGATGTCAGAAAAAATGCGATAGCCTCCGAGCGCACTATTGCATAAGCTATTCTTGTCAAACGCGGATCCTTGCGAATATCGCCGATTATGCGCAAAGCAAGCGGTACAAAAACCGGTACGATAAATCCTATGATCCCCGCAGGAAAGAACCATTTATCAAAGGGCTGCATACGCATGTACCACCACCAATCGAAACCGCTGAAAACAAAAATGATCGTGCCCAAAATAGCCAACAAAATAGCCAAAGTAAACCAGAAAAAATTCCATTTTGAAAAGAAGGGCGATGTACTCGATTTTATTTTATTCAACATCTTTGTATTTAGATTTATCTTTACTCCACCATACCTTAATTTTTTCCCAAAACGCGAGGCGCACACCCAGGAAGCCCAAACCAATGGGAATAAGCCACGCGCCAGGCGAGAGTGGAGTCACCAGAGCGACCGTTCCAACAATAATCAAAAAGACCGCCAGAATCTTGCGGACCCGCGACCGAAGAAAAAACAATCTGAAAAATTCTTTCACACTTTGATTCTATCATGCACCTAGAAACAAAGCAGGGACGCCGAAGCGATCACCCGTTTTCAATTCAAAAGTTTTGCCTTCAATATTGAACGTGAGCAAACCATCAGTAATATAAAAAGCAGCTTTATCTTTGTGAGCATGAGAAGAATATTCTGTTCCCGGCTCGTCCTGCCACTCGTAAATATGTTTAAATCCTTCATGTTTAAGTTGCTCTTCATAATTCATAACCAAAATTCTACCACGCGTTGAAAAATCATGGAAAAAGCGTAAGATACATTCACGCAAAGTTGGTTTGCCGGGTCATCTAGTGGTAGGATGCGACTCTCTGAAAGTCGTCACCTTGGTTCGAATCCAAGCCCGGCAGTTAATGTCACATGGTATAAAAATGGCCTTAAGTAATGAAACTTTTAAGGTATAGACGGCAAGGGGTCTAGGACGTCGAACCACGGTCGAGCTATTCGTGATACACTTTCGTGCTACAATTAGACAATGTTCGCCCCAAAAACGGAAAGGATTAAGCAACTAGCGATCACTCATCCTGAAAAAATAGAAGAACTTCAGCGTATCTTTGACAAGAAAACAAATGTCTATATTGACTATGCAAATGTCCGGCCCTGGGCCCAGAAGCTTGGTTGGCATATTGATCTCAAGCGCCTCAAACAACTCTTGGGATCCTTTGATACTGTTGGAGATGTTAAGTTTTATCACGGCACTCTTGTTGGAAACGAGAATTCAGAGACTATGATTGCTGAGGCTACCAGCTTGGGTTATGTTGTAAAGACCAAGCCAGTTAAGATAATGCGACTCTCTATTGACGCCACAAGCATCCCCGCAAACTCTCCGGACCTGCTTAAGGATTTTATTCGCAAGCCACTACTAAAGAAGTTACGGGTGGAGACTATTGAGGCTCTCAACAACGAATTAAGGTTACTGAATCAGCAGGGCATAACTTATATAGAGGATTTGAAGTCAAACTTTGACGTGGAGATTGGACGAGACATGCTTCGCGACTACGATACTGATGGGTTGGACAACTTTATACTTTGGAGCGGAGATAGCGATTTTGAAGATCCGATTCGGCAACTATTAACGGATAAAAAGAAGGTGGTTTTGTTCGCTACGGCAAGGCGGGTTGCCAGTGAACTTAGTGAGTTAAGGAAAGAAGGCTTGATAATCTTCGATGTCCAAAAGATCAAGGAGTTCATATGCTACAAAAAGGAGTTGGCCTCCTGACGTGACAACGCAAAGGGGACCCCTTGCGAGGCCCCCAAGCTTTAGAAAATTGACTTTTTAAGGTCGCTTATCAGCGTAGCAAAAGTGGGTAGGATTGTAAAGACCAATTATCCACCTAGTCAGACAATGTTGCTTTTAAGCCACGCAGGGTTGCGTGTTGTGCGCCTGTGAACTTTGTTTCTCGCTTTACTACTACATCGATCAGCTTACCGAGCTGAATCTCTAGCGACGGGCAAACCCAGTTTTCATTGCCAGTGTCACGACTGTTCACATTGCTACTAAAATTTGAGATAAATTTTAGTATTCCAATCTGCTCTTCTGGCGTAAAATTAGGAATTATGTTTTGGGCACTGGAGATTAGTTGGCAAAAATTGTGATCATGTGTTGGATTATCTGGTTCGTCAAATATATTATCGCTTAGGACTTCCTCTGGATCAGGCACATTTCGTAAGCGGTCCCACACAAGAGCTACGCCAATAATATGTTTGCACATCAATTTACTATCAGAATAATACGGACATGAACAAGAATAACTTGGCTTGCCTATGCGCGAGAAACCAAGTTTAATCATGTAAATATATGTTCATATAGCAACGGCCAAACGGCTAAAGACTGTATTGCCAGTCATGGCAACAGTTCGAACGTCGTTCAAGAGTTGCAGTTATGCGAAATATCTTTCTATATGGAGTTCCCGGGAGCGGCAAAACTCGTACGAGTATCACGATGAGCAAGGAGCTGGGACTTGAACTTATCGAGGCTGATACTCTGAAGGCTGGCTTAAACATTCCGGTCACATGCCAGGCGTGGAAACAGTTTGGGGGACTAGATAAAGAGAACGCCATCAAGGGACTCTTGTTTGTGAGAGATCGCTTGAGAAACATTGTCAGAGACGCGATTGATACACGAGAAAATATTTTGATTGAGGGTGCTTTCCTTGATCCTCATGATCTGATGCAATGGGGACAAGGGATACTTGTGGTTACGCGCAATTACGAGAAGCACCATGGACAATTTTTCATCCACAGACAGGCAAGCGAAGAAACGAAGAGCGAGTTCGCTGCAGCACGAATTGTACAAGAATTTCTGATAGAAGAAGCTACTCGAATTGACATCAAGATCCACGAAAATCTTTAGGCTGGAGTTCTCAAGAACACCCGAATAGTTTGAATATAATCTGTCGGTCGGAAGACAAGCCGGAATTTAAGAAAGAGGCACGCATGGACAACAAGGGCGCTGGGTTATATTTATATATCAGCGTTGATAACGTAGATAAATTTTACAAAAAACTTTTGTCTAAAAAACTAAAACCCTCAAGCGCTCCGCGAGATTGGCCATGGGGCAATCGCGAATTCGTCATACGCGACCCCGACGGCTATAAGCTAGTTTTCTTTAAAAGAATAGGGGGTTAGTTTCGTTTGTGGTATTATTGAGACATGCTAACAGAGTATATTTCTAAAAAACTTAGAACTGCTAAATACAAGATTCTCAAAGACAAAACCTACTGGGGGGAAATACCTGGAATGAACGGGGTTTGGGCTAATGCTCGCAACCTTGAAGATTGTCGAAAAGAGCTCCGGGAAGTATTGGAGGATTGGCTACTTCTGAAAGTGCGAGCGTCTGAATCTTTGGTTGTGCTGTCTGGCAATCACTACTCGTCTCTCGATGGGTAGGCCAATCAAAATATTTTTTAGCACTAGCTTCTGCATTACATCTACTGACGCCACCGTCTCATAACTCTTACTATCATGCTACAATTGGCTCATGCCCTTACTCTTTAGCAATCTCCCCATCGCACCATCTCTTCAAGAGAGTCTGGCGCGACAGAAATATACTCACCCCACACCCATCCAAGAGAAGGCTATCCCCATCGCCCTTGAAGGCAAAGATATCGTGGGCATTGCCCAAACAGGCACTGGCAAAACGCTAGCCTTTGGTATTCCGCTCATCCAGAGGCTCTCGGTGCTCAAGGGACAAGCCTTGATTGTCTTGCCCACTCGCGAACTTGCTATCCAAGTTGAGGAAGTACTAAGGAAGATCGGCGGGCCGATTGGCCTGCGCCTGGCTGTCTTAATTGGTGGCACGGGCATGGGTCCACAGATGAGCTCACTGCGGGCACGGCCTCATGTAGTGGTAGCCACACCCGGACGTTTAATAGATCATCTTGAACAAAAACATCTCACGCTACAAAACGTTAAGATACTTGTTCTTGACGAAGCCGACCGAATGCTCGACATGGGCTTCGCCCCACAACTTAAGCGCATCATGGACGCTCTGCCCCGTGAGCGTCAGACCATGCTTTTTTCAGCCACCATGCCACCCGAGATAATGCAGATGGCCACAAAATATATGAAGCTGCCCCTGCGAATTGAGGTAGCCCCGGCTGGCACCACTGCCGAGAGGGTAAGTCAGGAAATTTTCATTGTCGACAAACACGAGAAGACCCGTCTTCTGCAGAAAATACTGGCCAAATATGCCGGCTCCACTCTCGTTTTCACCCGTACCAAGTTTGGCGCCAAACGCCTGGCTCGTCAGATCCGCGACATGGGACACAGTGCATCAGAGATACATGGCAATCGCTCACTCGGCCAGCGCAAGGACGCCCTCGAAGGCTTCAAAAGAGGCAAGTACCGCGTACTAGTGGCCACCGACATCGCAAGTCGGGGTATTGACGTGATTGGCATTAGTCTGGTTGTAAATTATGACTTGCCAACAGACGCGGGTGACTATGTGCACCGGATTGGCCGTACGGCTCGGGCGGGCGCCGAGGGACAGGCCATCTCGTTCGTTACCCCTGACCAAAAACGTGACTTGCGGGATATTGAAAGACTTATACGCAAACAGTTGCCTGTAACACATCACTCTTCCACTCGTCACATATAGTAATGAGAAAATTACTGCTATTTGTTTTAATATTTGTAATTCTATTCGGGAAAGCAGACGCCGCAGAGCCAACTTTTGAGATCTCGGGTTGGATCCCCTACTGGCGCGTCGCCACCGGCACTGCCGACACTCTGCCTCACCTAGACTTGCTTACGGAAGTAAACCCCTTCGGTTACACCGTGCGCAAAAATGGCGGCTTAAACGACGCAGCCAAGTTGACCGAGTCGCCCTGGCCAGAGTTTATGGCCGCGGCGCGAGCCAAGAAAGTGCGGGTCATCCCTTCTGTTATGTGGTCTGATAGCGCGACTATGCATAAAGTACTCTCGAACCCAATCTCTCGCGGTGCTCACATCACCGAGATTGTGGCCCGGGTAGAAGCATACGGTTTTGATGGTATTGATATAGATTACGAAGCTAAACTTGCCGAGACTAGGTCATATTTTTCTTTATTTTTAAAAGAGCTCTATGCTCGGATGGGTAAGCATTGGGTCATGTGCACCATTGAGGCCCGTACTCCCCTTACCGATCGCTACGACATCATTCCCGCCAATCCGCCGGAATACGCCAACGACTTCGTGGCTATTAATAAATATTGCGATCGAGTACGCTTCATGACTTACGACCAGGGCAGGATTGATCTTAAACTTAATGCCGCCAATGCTGATCCCTACACGCCCATATCAGATCCAAAATGGGTGGAGAAAACGATAAACTTGGCCGCCCAGACGATTCCCAAAAGGAAAATCGCCCTGGGTATCCCCACATACGGGTACGAGTGGATGATCCAACCCACAGCAGGCAAGCCGATTTACGATTTGCTCTGGTCATTCAATTATAAATACGCCACCAGTATTGCTGAAACTTTAAATATCACACCAACTCGAAACTTGGCTGGTGAACTCTTTTTCTCGTACGTACCAACAAACACACCGGTGGGACTCTCCGGTTCTTATCGTGTCCTAGCTTGGCCTGATGCGCAATCAATTGCCGACCACATCACGTTGGCTAAGAAACTGGGCATCCGAGGCGTAGCCATCTTCAAATTCGATGGCGGCGAGGATCAGAGAATGTGGGGAATCTTACGATGAGGAAACAACAAATTCACTCAACAACCAATGTACCCTTCATACCCATCTGACGATGTTGGCCGACAGAGCAATAGTATTCGAAACTTCCGGTTTTGTCAGCCACAAAAGTAGCCTCTGCACTAGTTCCGCCCGCGATACGCGCGGTCCGGACATTAAATTCATCCATCACAAAGTCGTGGGTACCTTCTGTGTTATTAAAGATTATTTTGACTGTGTCGCCCTTCCTGACCCGCATCTCACTTGGGCTAAAAGAGAAACTTTTGCCAATGACGGTGAAAGTTTTAGCAGTACCAACTGAAACCTCACTATCGACAGAAACTGCCGCACCAGTTCCGTTGCCACTGTCGGTATTTATTGTAGGTTGTTCAGTCACAGGCTCATCTACGCTATCAGGACTCTTATTATCCTTCCAAAACCACAAACCACCCACGATTACCACCGCCGCAATGACAAAGCTGATTGTTCCCTTCATATTGTTTTATTTAATTATGTTAGTTTTGTTATTATATCAAACTTGTAACCTCGCAAGCAAAAGCCAAGTAATAATAGAGGTAAGCAGATATTTAGCCGCGGCTTGGTCACCCTCGGCCCGCCCGTTCCGAAAATTTCGGACGGGTTTTTGATTATTGAGATTTACGATTTGACATTTGGGCTTGACTAGTATAAACTAGCCTTACCTGTATATGCATCTCGATTTCGCTACACTTGGGACTCTTTGTGAGGACTAGATTGCGAGGAGAGGGTCGAACAGGCAATTAGTTATCTAGCAAAGAGAACATGAAGAAACTCTACGTGGGTAACCTTCCTTATACGACAACTGATGACGATCTTAAGTCACAGTTTTCGGCTCTGGGAACGGTACTCTCTGCTAAGGTGATCACTGACCGTGATTCTGGCCGCTCCAAAGGCTTCGGCTTTGTGGAGATGGAGAATGACGCGGAAGCGGACAAGGCCATTGCCGATATGAACGGCAAGGATATGGGCGGTCGCAACCTGGTGGTCAACGAAGCTCGTCCGATGCAACCTCGCGATAATAATCGCGGTGGAGGCGGAGGCTACGGCTCAAGAAGCTATTAATCCCGCGATTTGCGTGGATTTAAGAAAAGACCCGCCTTTGCGGGTCTTTTCTTTTTTAGCAGAGTATGCTAGTTTGTTCACAGAGGAGGATAAAATGGCCATGTTAAGTGGAAGCCCCGGAGCCAAATTACTCATTTGGCAAAATGGGGGTTGCGATTGACGGAAGCTTTGATGAATTCAAGAAATAGAGGGTGAGGAGAGAGGAGGGATGTTTTGAATTCGGGGTGGAATTGCGTGCCGAGATAGAATGGATGAACATTTTTGGGCAACTCGACTATTTCCATCAAAGACCTATCTGGAGCAGTGCCAGAAAAGATCAAGCCCGCTTCTTCTAGATTTTTTACATATGAATTATTTATTTCGTAGCGGTGCCGATGGCGCTCGCTAATCTCGTTCTGTCCATATGCCTCTCTTGCTACACTTCCATCCTTCAGGACACAGGGAAAGGCACCCAGTCTCATGGTTGCCCCGTAGTTCTTACTCCTAATCTTCTCAATCTGATCTTGCATGGTGGCTATAACGGGATCAGGAGTATTCTCGTCAAACTCTGTGGAATTGGCCTTCTTAAGACCGAGCATATCGCGAGCATAGGCAATGGTTAGAATCTGCACTCCAAGACAAAGTCCGAAATAGGGAATCTTATGCTCTCTTGCATAGGTTGCCGCCAAGATCATACCTTCCACCCCCCTCTTGCCGAAACCGCCCGGAACTATGATCCCATCTAGACCATCAAGTTCTTTAAGCAGGGAGTGATCTCCCTCAAATTTTTCCGAATCGATCCAGACTATTTTAGGTTTATAGCTGCATGTCCAGGCAGCATGATTAATTGATTCGATGACAGATATATAAGTATCCTTGCATGATTTGAAGTTAAAATATTTGCCAACAATGCCGATACTTATCGCCTGCTTGATGCCCGCTATCTTCACGGCAAACTCCGTCCAATCCGTAAGATCCTTATCGCGCACCGGCAGACTAAGCGTCTCGAGAAGAGTGACACCAAAGTTCTCCTTCTCAAAGTTTACCGGCACATCATAAATCGAATAGACATCGGGTGCCGAAATAATGTGGTCAACTGGCAAACTACACACATTTGAGATTGTCCGCTTAATGTCCGCTGTAGCAGGCTTATCCGCTCGACAAATGACGAAATCGGGATGTAGGCCGACTGAAAATAGGTCTGTGATAGCATGCTGAGTTGGTTTCGACTTCTGCTCACCAAGTAGTGTCGGGGTCGGCAGATAGCTGATAAGCGCAACAAGGACATCCTTGGGACTCCTCGACTTCATCATGCGGGTGGCCTCGAGGAAGGGCAGGAGCTGATACTCTCCCACCGTGCCACCATATTCAATAATAGTTATCTCGGTATCGTTCTTAGTCGCACACAACTCTATGCGTCTTATGATCTCCTTGGGAATATCGGGGTAAACTTCGACATCCTCACCTTCGTATTCAAGATTTCTCTCTCGTCTGATTACCTCGGCATATATCTGGCCTGTAGTAATGTAGTTATCTCTAGTACTTGTCTGGCCGGTAAAGCGTTCGTAGTTACCCAGATCTTGATCGGCTTCAATGCCATCCTCTCCCACGAAGACCTCTCCGTGTTCGGCAGGTCGGATAGTACCAGCATCGAGATTAACATACATATCGGCTTTAAGGTTCGCTACTTTGTAGCCTCGAGACTGCAAGAGTTTACCAATAGATGAAGCAGCGATCCCCTTGCCCACAGATGACATAACTCCACCCACGACAAAAATATACTTCTTATTCTCTTTCATTTATACCTTAAGATAGCGCCTAACTGCTAAGAAGGAGGAAGTCATACCCAAAAGCACACCGCAAACAAGAAGAATAATCAGCAATTGCCCGAAATTGGAAACAAAATAACTGGTCAAATTTATGCCCCCAAAAAAGCCGGCTGTTGTGCGCGTAATCCATATTGTGGCCGGAAACATAATGATGAGCGAGATGACAGCCGCTAAGAATCCGTACATAACCCCTTCGATCACGAAGGGTCCGCGAATATAGCTATTACCGGCCCCAACCAAACGCATGATGGAAATTTCTTGTCGAGAATTGTATATGGCGAGACGGATGGTGCTGAAGGTAACTAGCGCGGCCATGGCAATGAGAATGATAGCAATGAAAGCGCCCAATTCCCTAGTGCTTCTAGTAATGGCCGAAAGGCGCTCGATGATAACCTGATTATCCGCATAATTGACACGATCGATTATACTCGCTTCACCGGAGAGTACATCACTACCCTGCTTGTCGAGAAAACTCACAATACCGGCATACTGACTGGGATCATGGGCTTTGATATTAAAGAGGGCACCCAGGGGGTTATCGCCCAGTTCTTCAAGTGACTGGAGTACCAAAGCGTTATCTTTGTTGCGTTCCATAAAATTTTTGAGGGCCTGCTCGCGATTGATATATTCGACAGCTGCTACCTCCGGCAAAGATTCAAGTCGAGTTTTAAGAGCTAGGATATCTCCCTCTTTGGCCGTAGTGACAAAATAAACATTGACGTCAACTTTGCTCTCGAGTTCGGAGAGTGCATTGGTCAGAAAGGCGTTAGCAATTATGACCGAACCGATGATGAAAAGAGTGACTGTAGTAACAAAAACAGCCGTGAAGGACACGACTCCTCCGCGCCAAAAAGCAATGAATCCCTGCCGAGCCACTCTTTTTATATTTGTCCAAAACATTTTATAAAATATATTTTCCCGTTGGATCATCTCTCACAATCTTGCCCTTTTCCATGGTAATAACTCGCTTACCCAGAAAGTCTATCACACCCTTATTATGAGTGGCCAAGAGGACAGTAGTACCCAAATCATTGATTTTTTTTAGAATTTGGACTACATCATAGGTGTTAATGGGATCGAGATTGCCGGTAGGCTCGTCTGCGATTAGCAAATCCGGCTGATTAACTATTGCTCGACCTATGGCTACTCTCTGCTGCTCGCCGCCAGAGAGTTGATTGGGGAAGTTCCACATTTTCGAGCCCAAACCCACCAGAGCAAGCACCTCGGGTACATCAGTCTGAATAACATCATCCGGCCGGCCGGCCGCTTCCATAGCGAAAGCCACATTCTCGTAAGCTGTCTTGTTAGCGAGCAATCTGAAGTCTTGGAAAACTACCCCGATCCGGCGACGGTATTCTGATATCATACTTCGCCGTAGTTTATGTATGTTTATAGTATCAAAAAAAATCTCACCCTCCGAAGGATGTTCTTCGGCCAGAACCATTTTCATCAATGTTGTTTTGCCCGCTCCGGAGTGACCAACTACACTGACGAACTCACCACGCTCAACCTTGAAATTAACGTCATCGAGGGCCATTGAACTGTCAGGATACTTTTTTGAAACTTTTTCAAAACTTAGCATTATAAATCTTTTTCAGCTTTTAAAAATTCTTCAATATCGCCCGAGAGCACTTTTTCAACCTGACTGGTCTCATGATTAGTCCTGTGATCTTTGATCATTTTGTAAGGATGCAATACGTATGAGCGGATTTGGTTGCCCCATTCTATTTCTGTTGTTTTGCTTATATACATACCCTGCTCTTTCTTTTTTCTCTCGTCCTCACGCAATTTATAGAGCTTGCCGGTCAAGATCTCCAGAGCCTTCTCACGATTTGCGTGCTGACTACGTTCGCTTGAGGAATGGGCTGAGAGATTGGTTGGAATGTGAACAATACGCACGGCACTCTCACGCTTGTTGACGTTCTGACCGCCCGGGCCACCTGCCCTGGCAAACTCGATTTTCATCTCATCAGCTGGAATATAGTTTCTTCCGCCAGCCGGCGGATTGGCCAATTTTGGAATCACTTCAACTAAACTAAAACTAGTGTGACGCAAGCCCTTGGCGTTGAAAGGGCTAACCCTGACCAGACGATGCACACCCGACTCGTTCTTAAGTATAGCATAAGGTCCAATCAGGACCTTACCCTGAGCGAAGTCGAAGGGTTTCCTACCACTAATCTCAAACGTCACATTCCTGAACCCCCCATGATCATTCATGTTGGCGTGCAGTTCCCGCCACTCGAAACCCACCTTGTCGAAATATTTCTGATACATTTCGTATAACATGCGCGAAAAATCTTCAGCATCATCACCACCCGCACCCGAGAATATGGTGATGATGGCATCACCCTTATCATACTTCCCCACCCCCTCAAGCTCGGCCTTAAGTTCGTTGTAACGCCGTAAAGTATCTTGAGCCCCGGCCTTATTCTGCCAAAAGCCAGGGTCGGCCATAGCCGCCTCAATCTCCTTGAGCTGCCGTTCTATTTTCATTTTACTGTCCGTATCTGCCATACGGACAGTATAGCAAACCCATTGGATACGCTCACATAAAGATTACTTAGTCTTTATAGAATATACCCTTCAGATCTGGTTTAATTGTCCGGTACTTTACAGGAATCTTAACTAAATGTAAAGTACCACCTTACATTTGAAGAGCTTTACTAAATACAAGAAGTATGATAACCTCAATCCTAGTTTTAGGTCTCTCACATAAAGAAAGGAGATAGACCAATGTCAGAAGACAAACCCGCAGTCACTCGCACTCGCGGGCAGCTTGCCCCGACTGATCCCGACGTCGAGATTGTTGCCACCAGAATGGGCTGGCGTGGAGAGACACTTCTTGCGCGATTAACCAGAGCTTTGCCCGAAGTGGTCGAGCAAGAGTTGTTCCTAGCCATCATTCCGCACATGGCAAAAAGCATGACTCCCGAGAAGTTCGCCGACCTGCTATGCGTTGCTTCCCCACAACCGCTACGGCTGGATGACCTGCGCACCAGAACAGTCGGTCGCAATTTGGCTATCAGTCGCATCGACCATATCGGTGATTATCTGCAAGCCTCAATGGAACTTCTTGGTAAGCTCACAGGTGACCTTGAAACCAGTCTCTCTGTTGATCAAGCGGGACGTCTGGCACTAGTCCTTGGCGATGGAGCCATGGATCTTATCGAGCAGATTCAAGAGAACCAGGCGGCAGTGGCCAGCGCTCTCGGCTACCGCGAATCATACCGATTCGCGGAGATGGCGCACGCTGCCGTTGAGCATCTACTCCGGTACGTAGCGAGCGGCCGCCCCAACCCAGTCAATATAATGGAAATCTTCGGACGTATGGACGAGGCTTTCAGGGATAGCGGTGAAGAGATGGTAAGCAATAACGAGGTGGACGATGAGTCTTGGGAGTGAACTGCGACGCAAGTTGGTCGCCCAAAACTGGACCGAGAACCCCTTACGAGTAATCGGCCTCTCGCCTGAAATATTACGCCTTGGACTCGCCGATGATGATCTATACGATTTGGTCCGACGTATGGCACGCGATATCTTCGCTAAATACCACCCGGATCGCTCGGACGGAGCTACGGAAGTCGCGCAACGTTTTGGTGAGGCCTTAGAATTCATCAAGGATCGTGCGACCTTTGATGCTGCTCTGGCAGAATTCCGGACCAGTGGCAATAGCTTCATGTCCGAATTGCAACATGCCAAAGATAAGGTACAGAAAGGCAGTGAACGAATAGAAGTATTGGAGAGTCAACTCGACGGGGTGAAAAAAGAGCTACAAACACAAAAGGTGTTGCTTGACAGAACAAAACGCTTCATCAACATGGCCGCTCTCAAGTTCCCCACTAGCGAAGGCCCACCAGCAGATTCTTGGGAAAGAATCTCGTTCGGTCACACTGTCTCGTTGCCTGATGCAACTGATGTTTATGTAGCAACATTTCTGGTTTCCGGTTATGGTTCAGGAGAGGGTCGAGGTTACAGCACAAGTGAGGCATCAGAACTTTGTCTTGAGGTGGCCAAGTTAAAACATCCGTCATTTCCGGTGGTACGCTGGTCTGCTTTAAAGTTCAAGGGTCTCGCGGGACTGGCTTACGGCAGACGAAATCCTAAAAAGATTGAGCAGGTCACATTACCACAGGCACCACGTACATTGCCAGCGCTCTACCGACAGGGACTCACGCTCATTGCAAGAATGCTGAAGGGGGTACCCTTGGCGGAGATCGGGGTAGTCATAAATCACTTCTCGGTCAGGCGATTGATGCTCAAGGAAAGTAACGAAATTGTACTTGGCACAATCCCTGCGCACTACCTCGAGGAGAATAAGCATCAGTGGAAACTAGCCGAAGGCAAGATTCAAATCTCAAACGACCTGGCCTTGGCCTCGTTGATGCCATTTTTCCAACAAGGTGATCTGCTAGTCACAAGAAGTCCATCTCGCCTAAACAGAGCAAGCAGTAGGGCGGGCTGGAAAGCAACCGAGGCATTATTGGAAAAAGCACCGTTCGAAGTCCGGCATCTCCTTCTTTTTGTCCGTTAGGGCGCACCGCGTGCGCCCTATTTTTTTCAAAGCCACCTCCCAGGATCGGACTGGGGACCCCCACTTTACGAAAGTGGTGCTCTACCTCCGCCAGCTGGCGGATGAGCTAAGCTAAGCCGGAGGTGAGAATTGAACTCACGGCCTACCGCTTACGAAGCGGTTGCTCTACCCCTGAGCTACTCCGGCTTTATTAGTTTTTTTAAGAATTCTCTGCCTCTGTAGCTCTTCAAAGCCTTTTCC
>Ga0209542_10007275_pt1 | contig 21153 bp, 20 predicted proteins | sample RifCSPhighO2_01_FD_184028 | JGI IMG/M metagenome (GOLD analysis project Ga0209542, IMG submission 184028) | Soil microbial communities from Rifle, Colorado - Rifle CSP2_plank highO2_0.1 (SPAdes) (version 2) | ecosystem: Environmental > Terrestrial > Deep subsurface > Rock core/Sediment ... | reverse complement strand
AGATAAAGCTGTGCAATCTTGGTCCAAATTCGACTTTTGCGATTCCTCCACCAAGTTCCGAGTCCCATAGTGTTTCTTAAAGAGTAGGGTTTAAATAATTTTAGGGTTTTTATAGGCCTAAGAATTCTTCCATGTCTTGTTTGGAGAGTTTCTTCTGATTGAGGCTGACTTTCTTTTTGCTTTCGCCTCGTATCTCTTCCACAAGAGCGACTTCGTCTTCGCTGATTTCAATGTCTTCCATTTTAATTTAAGGTACTTCGACTAGGATCATCTGAGCCTTTTTTTTCATCTCAGGGGTGATTTCTTCGTCAATGGTTTGTTCAAGTACCATGGTTTCCTCCATTATATACTACTAAAGAGTAGTATTATTTATTTAAAAAGCTTTCGCTTTTTTGAGCTCAACCGCAAAAGCATGGAAAGATACCACCTAAAAGTGGCTAAAAGAGTAAGATTTATAAATGGAAAGGGATTTTACGGAAAGTATGGTTGAAGATTCAGGAGTCGTACTCGAGGGATTTGAAGAGCACGCAGCTGCGCACGCTGAAGAAAAAGGAAGATTAAATGCTGCAGCAATGGCGCACTTTGAAGGACCTTACATAGCTGTAGACGACCGATTAGATGCTATGGAAGATAGACCTGCACAGCTTCTCACCCATGAAAGCGTAGCAAGAGAAGGATCTGCTTGCGTGGGCCTTCTGGGTAGACAGTTAAAGACAGATGCTTGGGGATTAAGATTTGACGATCCTAATATTGATGGAGTAGAAATCGATGCAACCACAGACGATAAGGGTCTCTTAACAGAGGAAGTAAGGCCTACATTAGATGCAGTTTTAAAAACAATAATGAAAGGTGAACGGAATTCAATCGCAAGAACACAAATCGATCCAGAAACACATATAGGAATCATGGCCCACAATCTTCTTATGAATACTGCCGAAGGAGCTAAGTCTTACGGAACGGTTTGGATGATTAGAAGTGCTCGAACAAGAGATGGAGTAGCGTATAGCGCCGCAGAAATAAAAGCAGCTGGTTTACTCTATCGAAGATTAGATAGTGGTTTAAAATCTTTAATAGGAACATTAAATCGCATGGGAAGATTGGATAAAACACAAACCTCCACTCCAAGAGAACGACCTCAATTTATGGATCCTCGAGTATTAAGCAGCATCAATCTTTTAGCCGATATGTATTCCAAAACATTAGCAGGAAACACAAAAGCACTAGCAAGAGAAAAAACCTTAACAGGGGAAGAAACATACAAACCACTCGTAGCACGCCTATTCGGTGTAGAGTTTGCTTTGAGTCATGCCGAACTTGCTGAATTAATCAACACACAATCTCAAAATACCATCAAAGTAGGAGAAGTCTTAGCAAAAGGCCTACCCTCAAAAGATATCATGCAAATAGCCGATCCAAATTGGATGGGTTCCCGATCTACTGAAACCGAACCCGGTGCGAGTGTAATACACGATGCATTAACCGCATATTTAGCAAAAGGCCTAGCTTATGCACAGGCATTGCTGCACGCAGGAAAGTTGTACCCCGGAGCATTAGCCGATACTAAATTCCACCCCCAATTAAAGGGACGTCTAAGTGTGGAAGTATTAAATTCAATAGCGGGAAGAGAACTATTAGGTCATAAAGAAGTAGATCAACCCGCCGTATGTAAACTATTCACAGATGCCAATGATGAAGGAAGCATCCAAACAGATGACCCCTGCATTGCATCACAAATGGCCGCTACAAATTTATACGAAGCCGTTCTTTTATCTACCACGGCAGGTTACCTCTTAACACACCCCAATGGGAACCGAGCAAACCAGCAAGTAGCATTGGATGGACTCTTAGGAAAGATGACCCAGAGAAAGGGATATTTACCCTTTGTCGCTTTGTTGGGAAGCATTCATAAAATCGCTCGAACGCCTATTTTTCCAGGGTTAAACACTGAGACCTACGATGCCCTAAGTGCTTTAGATGCTAAAAGGAAAGAAACAGTCTACAAAAAGAATAGAATATAATTTAATTTCTTATTTTACTCGTCTTCCATAACCCAGTTCTTCTGAGCGCAAGTGATAGGCATCACAACAAGCCTTGATCGTCTCCTCCAAAGATCCTCGCTCTTTAGGATTGAACTGCAATGTCCGAGCAAGAATCGGCTGCAATCGAGAAGGCATTCCAGTCCAATTAATGTCTCCTCGAACCCATTTAGTGAATGTTCTATTGCGAAGGCCTTCATAGAGTTCATTGATGAATTCTCTTTCAACTCGATCGGCAAATGTTTGGTAAGCAAGATCTCCCTGACGATCAGGTCTCATAGTGCTTAATAGTCGTAAGTACTCTGGGTCTTGAGTAAAAGAGGTGGCGATAAGGGCCAAGGCGTAAGTTTTGGACTCTTGAATGTCTTCGTCTGTGTAGCCATAAGGGAGAGAGATTTCTCCAGGCTGAGCGCAGGTTTTCGCAAGGGCATAACCCACCGATCCCACAGAGGGTAAATCACTAAAGGTTCCTAGGTGAAGTTTAGAAACTTTTTGGCCTAAATCTCTTACACCCTGATCGCCTGGATGTCGTCTTACATTGTCAATTAAAAGTCTTCCATTTCGAGCCAAGAAAAGGCCTTCTGGGGGCATGTAAGGTACGGATCCACGAAGTCCTTCTCTGAATCGAGGGGTAACTGGTGAAAGGAGCTCCACAATGTCCAGATCTCCTAAGACAAAATAGTTAAAATATCCGCCATCCTTTACGCCAAATAAATTATCTAATTTTACATCGTTATGAACATATCCTCTTGTTTTTTTGGCAAGATTTGTGCCTGCTCTTTGTAGTACAAAGAGTCCTTCACAAATGTCGATAATGGCCCGAGCAACGGTTTCTTCATCAAAGCGAGCGCCATTAAGAACTGCAGATTTTAAATCAGGCGACGTTTGGGGGTCCATGCATTCAAGTAAGAATTCATAGCTTGGGGCTCTTCCTTCACCAGGACCTTGGAGGTGAGAATCATAACAAGTGAGTATCTTCGGGTGCGCTCGAGTAACAGCCATGAGTAAGTTTTGTAGTCTTGCATGTGGCTCGTGCCAGGGAAGTTTATATTTTTTATAAAAATACCTTTTTCCATCCGAAGATTCTACCAAGCAGATCTCTGTATCTGGATCACGTTTTCTAACATCTGATACCGTATAAGGTTTCCCTTTGAATATGATTTGATTAGAAGAAGTAGCTGGTGTTTCTTCCACCGTAACCAAACTAGCAACATCTCGAGTCACACAGTTTTTATCTTCTCCTTCTTGAAACACAGTGGGACCGGCTCGAGTTCGTTCAATCATAAGAGCAAATCGTTCAGCCTCAGCAGGGGACAAATGAAATTGAGTCCTAAATTCATCTACTTGAGCAGCAACACGTGTAGCAAAAAAATCTTGTGCAGGATTTGGAGGTGCCATAAAAGAAAGCAAAGGAAAATCTATTTATAAACCTTACTATTTTTAACCACTAATAAGTAACTAATGAAAACCATACAACCCACCAAATCCCCCATTTTCTCGTCGACAACTCCGTCGACGGTATGTCAAGAATCGCCAAATAAATATCATAGCGATTCTTGAGCATGTTCAGAACTCCACTCAATTTCAATCCTAAAAAGTGGAGTTATGACATCACAAGTTATATAAAGCCAACGAGAGTCTTCTTTAGTAGCATTTATCGACGATAAATACTTCGGATTTTTTTACGAAGTATTTCCCAAAAATGAACACATTTTTGATAAAATGACCCCAGAACCTGAAAAAAAAGAGCCTGAAACACCTACGGAGAATAGCTCGTACGATGCGAAATCCATCACCGTTCTCGGCGGCCTTGATGCCGTCAGAAAACGTCCGGGCATGTACATTGGTAGCACCGGCCCCCGGGGTCTTCACCACTTAGTCTTCGAAGTCGTAGACAATAGCGTCGATGAAGCCATGGCCGGTTTCTGCACTCAAATCACCGTCAAGATTCTAAATGATGGTAATGTTTCTGTAACCGATAACGGCCGAGGCATTCCCGTAGACGAACACCCGAAACTAAAAAAATCCGCCTTAGAAGTCGTCATGACCATCTTGCACGCAGGAGGCAAGTTCGATAAGGGCACGTATAAAGTATCCGGTGGCTTGCACGGAGTCGGCGTCAGTGTAGTAAACGCGCTTTCTTTCTTCTTGGAAATCTGGGTAAAAAGAGAGGGCAAAATCCACTACCAAAAATATTGCCGCGGGAAACCTGTTCATGATGTGAAAGTCATAGGGGATTGTGACCCAAAAGAAACAGGCACCGAGGTAAAGTTCAAGGCCGACAGAGAAATCTTTGATGAGGTCAATTACGATTTTGACACCTTGATGATGCGTCTTCGTGAGTTGGCCTTCCTAAATAAAAGCCTAAAAATAATCTTAGAGGATGAACGGGAAGAAAAGCAAAAAAAAGTCGAGTTCTTCTTCGAAGGTGGAATCAATAGTTTTGTCGAACACTTAAACAAGAACAAGCCTGTCTTGCATAACCTATTCTCCATGAACAAGAAAAAAGACGACACAGAAGTAGAAGTGTCCTTGCAGTACAACGAATCCTACAATGAGACAGTCTTTAGTTTTGCAAACAACATCAACACGATTGAAGGCGGAACACATCTGGTGGGTTTCAAAACAGCCCTCACTCGTTGTTTGAACAATTTTGCGGAAAAAAACAAGTTCAAGCAGGATTTCAAGTTCAGCAGCGATGACGTTCGAGAGGGTCTCACAGCCATCATCTCTATAAAACTGCCCGAACCGCAATTTGAGGGTCAGACCAAAACAAAATTGGGCAACTCCGATATAAAAGGCATTGTAGACAGCTTAGTCTTCGCCGGTTTGAGTGATTTTCTGGAGCAAAATCCAAAGACCTGCCGCACCATTTTAGATAAGGTAAACAACGCCGCCCGAGCGCGGGAAGCAGCAAGAAAAGCAAAAGAACTCACACGAAGAAAGGGCCTTTTAGAAGGAGGTTCCTTGCCAGGAAAGCTCGCTGATTGCCAGGAACGCGACCCAGCCAAGTGCGAATTGTTCATCGTGGAAGGAGACTCTGCAGGGGGCTGTTTCTCTGGAGATACTAAAGTAGCGTTAGCAGATGGAAGAGCGCTCAGTTTTAAAGAGCTTATAAAAGAAGATAAACAAGGAAAGAAGAACTTTTGCTACACCGTCCAAGCGGATGGTTCAATAGGAATTGAAGAAATCAGAGATCCCCGAATAACAAAAATTGCTTCGCGGTTGGTGAAAGTTATTCTAGATTCAGGAGAAGAAATCACGTGTACTCCAGATCATCTATTCATGCTCCGAGACGGAGCCTTCAAAAGGGCTGCAGAATTGGCAGAGAAGGATTCTCTGATGCCTTTAAGAAAGCAAATTTCTAAGCTCGGAAAAGGCATTACAATCGAAGGCTACGAAATGATATATGATAATGCAGAGCAACGATGGGTATTCACTCACTGCGTGGCTGACGAATGGAACCTAAAGAACGGCATTTACCCAATACAGACAAGCAGTCATCGGCACCACATCGATTTCAACAAACGTAACAATAATCCGACTAATCTTATGAGGCTCTCCAAAGATGAGCATCTTGAGTTTCATAGGCAACACGCACATAAAACCCTACACACAAAACAAACCAAACGCAAATGCCTAGAAATCAGAAAATCGCAAGCATTTCGTGAAAAGATGAGTAAGCGAATGCAGCAGCCAGAAATGAAACTGCAGTTAAGTAAGAGAGGAAAGAAGCAATGGAGCAATCCAAATTACAAAGAGTACATGATGAGAAAATTCTTAGAATTTTACAACACCAACAAAGAATACCAAATGGAGAATAACCTACGATTAAGTGTAGCACAAAAAGCATACTGGTCAAAGGACGAAAACAAGGAAAAACAACGAAAAAGAGTAAAAGCGTTCTTTGAAAAAAACCCTGAAAGAAAAGCAGCTCTTTCCACACAAGCAAGAATTCAATGGCAGGAAGAGGGCCTTAAGGAATGGCGAAGCAAAAAGACACAAGAGCAATGGACTCTAGAATTCAGAAAGCAGCGCAAAGAAGCATATGCAGAGACTTATTTTAAAAAGACCTTGGAAGCTCTCCGGGAAATATACGACCAATGCGATGAAATAGACATCCAAATCTATGATGAATCAAGAAAGAAAAAGAGGGATAAGACTCTACTTAGGTTTGATTCATTCGCTTGTCGGTTTTTTGACGGAGACATGGATGCCGCTTGTGAGGCCGTAGAAAACTACAATCATAAGGTGTTAATGGTCGAAGAAATAAATGAACAAATGAACGTATACGATATAGAAGTTCCTCATACGCATAACTTTGCCTTGGCAAGCGGCGTATTCGTGCACAACAGTGCCAAAATGGGTCGTAGCAAGGCTTTCCAGGCCATTCTTCCATTGAGGGGTAAAATCTTAAATGTGGAAAAAGCGCGCCTAAGTCGAGTATTAGCCACCGAAGGCATCATTACCTTAATCACCGCCATTGGCACCAGTGTAGGAGATGAATTCAACATAGATAAAGCACGATACCATAAGATCATCATCATGACCGATGCCGATGTAGATGGCAATCACATCACCACTTTATTGTTGACGCTCTTCTTCCGCTACCTACGACCTTTAATCGAACGAGGCTATATCTACATTGGAATGCCTCCTTTATATCAAATCAAGAAAGGAAAGCAGAAGTGGTACGTGCAGACCGATAAAGAGAAAGAAAAACGATTGAAAGAGATTGGTGAGGAAGGAGTCAGCATGCAGCGTTACAAAGGTTTAGGAGAGATGGATCCAGAGCAATTATGGGAGACGACCATGAACCCAGCCAATCGAACGTTAAAACAAGTCACCATTGAAGATGCCTCCATCGCAGATGAAATCTTCACCATCCTCATGGGTGACGATGTAGAGCCTCGAAGACAATTCATTGAGACCCATGCGAAGGAAGTCGTGAATCTGGATGTTTAAGTATCTTCCCTATTGAGTTTATAAACACAATATTTGTTCTAAATGGGATGTCTACCATTCGAGAAACTACAGCTGATTTTTTATTGATGCTTAAAGCAGAAATGACAAAGTGGCCCACAATGCAAGGAATCCTCTTATTTGGGAGTTATGTAAGAGGGGGCCAATTTAACGATGTTGACATCGTCACAGTTCTAGCAGGGAATATGGAATTAGAAAGGCTAAAAACAGCGTCTGAATCAGATCGTAGACAGTTTGAAGACTTTCTTATCCAAGGAGAAACTCAATTTAGAATACCTCCGTTTCAAAATCAGGGATATTTTGGAGTCCGAATAAGCACTCCCAGGATTCCAAACGACGAATTGGCTCAATTAGAGCGCAGTGTACAAGGATTTTACGATTTCTATTTACGGTTTAACCGTTTGGAGGGATCAACGCGCATCGAATATGGAATAGATAAGCCTCCAGCAGATTTTCGGTTTTCCCCGATGGATCTTATATGGAAAGAAGAAAAAGTTGGGGATACGGTAGTAAAAGAGGGTTGTGTTGGGCTTCTTGAAAGGCTAAATAAAGAGCTTGAACCAGAGATAAAAGCATACGCAGTAACCGTTTAGAAAATACAAAGTAAATTTTTATCTTCGTCCAAAGAAGAAATAAATCAGCACACCTACGACAGGGAATATGAGGCAGATAATAATCCATAAGACCTTGCCTCCCAAGCTTCGATGAGAAGTTAGAATATTAAACAAGGCCCAAATAAAGAGGATCAGCCAGAGGATACCAATGATGGTCTGAAGCGTACGCTTCTCTTAATTCAGAGGTTTATATAGTTTTGTTTGTGAGAATCCCTCGAGTAGGATCAATCGCTACCTTTATAAACCCCTTACTTCTCCTCGTCTATATGGCTGAAAAAGCGGCAACGAAGATCATCCGCAAGCGTTGGGTACCTATCTTAGCTCCCAAGTTATTCCATGAGCGCGTAATTGGCGAATCCTACGTAGCCGATCCAGAGCAGTTAAGGGGCCGCTCAGTATTTGTGAACATGATGGTACTTACCGGCGACCCAAAGAAACAGCAAGTTCAGGTTCAATTCTCGATCAGTGATGTAAAAGAAGGAAAGGGTCATGCTTCGTTTAAGGGGTATGCGTATTCACCCAATGCCATCAAACGCCTGGTCCGTAGAGGACGAGAAAAGGTGGATGACTCATTCTTATGCAAGACACAAGATAGTGTTGTCCTGCGCGTAAAGCCCATCATCGTCACGAGTGCCAGAGCACACCGCTCCCTACAAGGCCTCTTACGCAGAAATTTCCGTAAGAAATTCAAAGAAATTGTACAGAAAGAGACCTTCGAGCAAGTGATGCGTGAAATCTTGGAAAACAAGATTCAAAGCGCCATCAAGGGCTTGCTGCATAAATTCTTCCCCATTCGCATTGTGGACATTCGCACATTAAAAATCGAGCCCATCGAGTACACGGAAAAGGAAAACCTCACGATGGAGCTTCCCAAAAAAAGCGAAGAGCTTCTGGACGAAGAGCAAGTCGAAGGAGAGTCTCAAGAAGTAGAAGAAGGCATTGAAACTGAAATGGAAGAAGCAGTTGAAGAGTCTCCTAAAAAAAAGTCTACGAAGAGTAAGAAGTCTTCTGAATAACCATGTTTAAACTCGAACTGGATAAGGCCATTGCCGGGATTAAGAAGAATAAATCTAAGAGAGTTCTACTGCAGCTTCCAGATGGCTTACGACCCAAAGCAAAGGAAATTCAAGAGTATCTTCAAAAACACACTAAAGCCCTCATATTGATCTGGTCAGGCTCTTGCTATGGTGCTTGTGACTTGCCAGTTGAATCCAAGAACATCGGTGTAGACATGATCATCCACTGGGGCCATGCACCGTGGAAGTATAGCAAGGATTAAGATTATTTTTTATTTTGCTACATGCGAGCAGCAAGATTGCTCTGCATATACGAAGGATTGATGGAATTTCCGTTTTCTATGTCATATTTTCGCTTTCTCCGAAAGTTTTACGGATTTTTATGAATCACACATTTATAGACTTCCGAAAAAAGGATTGACGTGTCAACCTTACCAAATACAACCCATATAACAAAATGGATTCATCAAGGTCAATTCAAAAGATACATCTCTAAACATAGAGAACAAATTTATTTCAAGCCACATGCCTTACACCACCTTGATTATGCCCAGAGGGGTATATGGGCGAAAGAGACATTGATAAGAATATTAATTCATGAGCGGCCCTTCATGGTTGGAATTCAAAAGAATGGTCGATACGCCATTTTTTATAAGCGTAAACAGGGTTTCCTTAAGGTCATACTAGAAAGAAAGGGATTTTATTTCGCGATAACAACGTTTATAAGAACGAGAAACTTACCCAGGATTCATCATGAAAAATAAACTAGACGCAAGGGGTAAAGGAGAATATTTTTATGACTTAGAAGATGATTTCTTAATCGTTAAGATCAAAAACCGAGAATACAAAGAATCGCTGGAATTCGATAACTTAGTAGTGGACATCGACACAAAGGGCTTCATCACAGGCTTTCGTATTTTTGATGCTTCACAAGTATTCAAGCTAGAGAAGAACACTTTAAAACATATCAAGGAGTTCGAGTTCCATACTCAGATCAAGGACAAGCTCTTGTCTATCAGCCTGAATTTCAAGATCTCAAATGGGAAAAACCAAGTCATCCAACAAGGCCAGGACTTTGTTCGCGAAGCGCCGCTAACCAAAGAATCTGAAGTGATTTGCAGCGTGGCGTGATAGCAGGTTAAGAGTCATTTTTCTACACTTTCAGGTCATTCCTCTCTAAAAGTGAAGCATGTGTCTTATATTGCATATATTATAGGCACAAAGGTTTTTAAAGGAAGGCTTTCCACAAGGCGTATGCCCTATGAGTTGATCGTGAGTGAAAAGCCCAGCGCCGCGAAGCGCATCGCAGAATCTCTCGCAGATGGCAAACCAATTAAAAAAACAAAAGGCAAAGTCTCTTACTATGAAATCACCCATAAAGGAAAGGACATTGTCGTTGCCTGTGCTGTAGGCCATTTATACACCGTCGCAGAGAAAAAGAAGTCTTTCAAATACCCTAGTTTTGACTTGGAGTGGAAACCTGTCGCGGATGTGGACAAAAAAGCAGCGTATTCTAAGCAATATTTAGATGTAATCAAAAAGTTAGCTAAAGATGCAGACTCATTTACAGTAGCGTGTGACTTTGATATCGAAGGAGAAGTGATCGGGCTAAACATCATCCGATTTATCTGTGGCCAAAAAGACGCTCGAAGGATGAAATTTTCCACTACAACCAAAGAAGACTTGGTCGAAGCTTACCAGAACGTGCAGAGCAGCCTAGAATGGGGTCAGGCAAACGCAGGAGAAACCCGTCATTTCCTGGATTGGATGTACGGCATCAACCTGACCCGCGCCCTTACCTTAGCCATTAAGGACTCGGGCTTGTTCAAGATTCTCTCAGCGGGTCGGGTGCAGTGTCCCGCCTTAAAAATCGTTGTAGACAGGGAGCATGAAATCGGGGCGTTCAAGTCCGTTCCGTTCTGGGTCTTGGAGCTGAAAGTGGAGAAAGACCGCCAAGTGCTGCTCGCATCCCACGCAACCGACAAATTTTGGGACCGGACAAAGGCCCAAAGTGCTTACGATCAGTGTCTTGGAAAGCCCGCAAAGGTGGCCAACATAGAACAGCGAGAAGTAAAGCAAGCTCCGCCCTTCCCTTTTGACTTAGGTTCCTTGCAGTCTGAGGCCTATCAAGCCTTTGGTTTTTCACCTAAAGCCACGTTGGATATTGCTCAGAGTTTATACGTAAATGGTTTCACTTCATACCCAAGAACCTCTTCTCAGAAACTGCCTGCCAGTCTGAATTATTCAAAGATCCTCACAGGTCTAGGCCAGCAAGAAAAATACAAAGCATCCGTCCAAATTCTTTTGAGCAAAAAAAGCTTATCTCCGAATGAGGGTAAAAAAACAGATCCGGCACATCCTGCCATCTATCCAACAGGAGTTTCGCCGAAGGGATTAAAAGAACGGGACGAAAAAGTGTATGACTTGGTTGTAAAGCGTTTTCTCGCTACTTTCGGAGAGCCAGCCATTCGACTGACGATGAAAGCCTCTTTAGATGTAAATACAGAGTCTTTTAGCGTCTCAGGTACAAAAACGAAGTTCAAAGGCTGGCATGAGTTATACGAACCCTATGTAGGGTTGAAAGAAGAAGAGCTTCCCGTGTTAAAGGTTGGAGAAGAGTTGGCGGTAAAAGAGTTAAACTTGCTTGACAAGGAAACCCAGCCTCCCAATCGTTACAACCAAGCCAGCCTGGTAAAAGAATTGGAAAAACGCAATTTGGGAACAAAAGCAACACGAGCAGAAATCGTGGACAACTTGTTCGAGCGTAAATACGTAGCGGACCAAAAGATTCGCGCAACACTCATCGGAATGAAAACAATAGAAACCATGGCCAAGTATTGCCCGGAAATCCTCGATGAAAAGCTAACACAGCATTTCGAAGAAGAAATGGAAAACATCCGTGAAAAGAAGCACACCAAGGAACAGATCTTAAAGGAAGCCGAAGGTGTTTTGGTAAAGTTATTAGGTAAATTCAAGGAGAACCAGAAGAAGATCGGAGAGGAGTTGAAAGACTCCTTGATGGAAACCATGGACAAGGAAAACACCTTGGGTCCTTGCAAGTGCGGCGGAACCTTAAAAATTACCTTCTCAAAAAAGAGTCGTAAGCGTTTTGTGGCCTGCAACAAATATCCTGAGTGTACAAACACATATCCATTGCCGCAGAATGGCTTCGTAACAGCCCTTGACAAGTTCTGTCCTACTTGCAACATCTTGATGATCAGCATCCGCTCGAAAGGAAAGAGGCCTCAGGAAGTATGCTTAAACTTGGATTGTCCAACCAAGGCCATTCCGCAGCAAAGCGATGAAAAACGGGTCTGTCCCAAGTGTAGTAAGGATCTCATCCTTAGAAAGTCCATTTATGGAAGTTTCTACGGCTGTTCCAGCTTCCCGAAGTGTCGTTTCATTCAGAAGATTCCAAAGCCTGAAACGGAACAGCCGATTACGGCTGAAGTCAAAGAATAAAAAAGGATCTTTAGATTCCCACTAGACATCTGACCGCAGCGTTTAAGTATTCATACATCATGTTTATTTCTATGAGAACAGTAGTCATAACAAAGAAACGAGGTAAATCAGTTGGTTTCATAATCCCAGAATTTGTAGTGAACAAGCTGAACATCCATGCTGGAGATGCAATAACCTTAACAATAAACAAGAAAGGAAAGAAAGCAAAATGATAAACAGCTACTTTTGTAAGTAAGCTTCAAACGCTAGATACAGATTTTCGATAACAGCATATTCTCTATAATCTTTCGAATGGATCCAAACATATTGATCATGATCCTTGCTCAATTTTATCTGATCCGTATCTGCTTCTGCCTCATAAAATATCCGTATGATCTGCCATTGTTCTCCATTAACAACTGGCCAGCTTTCATTTACAAAGAAAGGCTTGCCTAGCTTCACGTTCAGGCCAGTTTCTTCCTTGATCTCTCGTAACATAGCCTCATCTACATGTTCCCCAGGTGTTATTCTACCACCAACAACGTCAAACTTCCCTACATGAACCCCTACATCGTAATTAGAAGATTCCCTTATGAGCAGAACCTTAGCTTGATAGACGATGAACGCTTTGGTTGCAACGAAAAGCTTTGGTTTCATGATAAAGCAGGCAAATAAGGCCTATAAAAATATTTCGATAGGATAAAACTCCGCCTTGGGATAAACAGTTAAAATACCAATTAGCCCGAATCTCTTTTGCGTTGGTTTTCCAGGCTCAATCGATTAAACTCTTCTGCTCCATACACTGTATACCCTTCAACGTGTTTCAAAACAAATCCAGCTAGGCCAAAATCAAGGATGTGCTTGCTGCAATCGGCGCATCGAGGCGGTCTGGAGTCAACCAGTCGTCCTTGTTCTCCTCGAACATGATACATGCGTGCGCCTCGAACATCGTTTCCTAGATCTCTTGCATCGATTAGAGCGTTCATCTCTGCATGAACCGCATATGTTCGACAGGTAGGTTGACAGTACGCAGGTTCACAACGAAATCCTGGAGGAGGAGCGTTAACGCCTTTGCCAATCAGCTCTCCTCCTTTAACAATAACCACCCCTCTTTTGTCTCGCTCGCAAGGAGAGTTTATGGATTCTTGAACAGCCATCCCCATCCAGCGAACAGCTTCTTCAAGTTCGCTCCCTTCAAGTACCCTGGACATCAACCTAGAAAACAAGGGCGAATTCATATAGGTTCTGGTAAAGGGTTATGAAAGACCTGCATTCATTTTTAAAGAAGAATAGTCGGCTTTAAACAGAAGCATAATTATTTAAGCCGACTGGAATTTCTTCTATCGATGAATCCTAGAGATGCCACATTGGAACTTTTAGTGCGGAGTGGAAAGGAAGGAGCAGTAGAGCGCTTCGCAACGGCAGAGGGCTTACCCGATGAAGTTAGGGTTTCGAAACAGGCAGAAGCCGGAGTTTTTAACTGGGTACATAAAAGTAGAAAGTGGGGGAACGAGGACCCATTTAAGGCGGCGGAACAATTAGCCCAAGACCGTTTCAAAGCGTATTTTTCTGCTACAGTCAACACAGCTTTGCTCGTTGATGTAACGGATGTTATTTTGAATCAACTAACTGAGCAGGGCCGTAGTCCTTGCCATGACATAACTGGATTCTTACTATTTATACATAATCCAGAATTGACAAGCGCGGTGAATCGGAACTTAGAAGATGTTGCCTTACGGAGTAAGATGCATGAATTAGCGATCAAGGGCTTTACGCACCTTTTTGCATCTTGGATGCGAAGTTATGATGATGGCGACGACCCATTTGAGGAGTATTACCCGCTTTTATCACAGTGGAAGGGATTATTGACAGATCAGGGCATAGAAAAGGTAGTGCAAGAATCAATAAGTTCATACCGATCAGATATCCCTGAAATTTTCGAGGAAGGGGCAGAACTAAGATACAATAAAGATTTTATGTTCAAGGCGCTTCGTACCTTGCGTGAGTTTGCAGGAGATGCACTCGTCGCAGAAGCCTTGTTCAAAGAAATGGGAAAATTAGACGAGTACGAACAAATCGCCCAGGGAATTGGTCTTACTTCATATCAAAGACCTACTCCAAAGAGAAAGCCAACCAAGTTGGACAAAGCATTAGACGACCTAGGAGAAGCAACTCAGTATGGGTATGAGCGTGCGCTAGATAAAGTGAAAAGCCAGGCGCAATCAGTTAGAGATAAGCAAGTGGTCGTTGATAGGTTGGTAGGGTGGTTGAGAGAGGGTAAAGAAGAACCCTTGCACTGGATAGCCAAGTACGAACATCGGAACCATTTATATGAAGAAAGGGCAGCTCAAGAAGTTGTCACGCAAGCAGCCGCCGAACTATTGCAGGCTGAAAAGTTTGTAGAGCTAAGGGCCTTCTTCGCTCTACCTCCAGAATTAGTGGATCGAAATAACGCTGCACTGGCTCCACTGGTTAGAGCATACAATTTAGTGCAAGAAGAGCCTAACGAGGACGACTAAATGTAATGGTAGAATCTGATATTTAAAAGGAAAAATAAAATAATAAAAAAGTTCCGTTTAGTCTTTGGCCAATCTAAAGACTTCTTTGAGTGCTACGATCACAATGGCAGGTACAAGTACCAGCATGATGCTGTATAAGATCTCAAAAGGTACATCAGTAGGCAGGGCTCGGATGGGTTTTTCTCCGATGGACATCACAACGACCAGGATAGCTCCAGTCATGAGGAAATCTTTGGATTCTGTGTTTTGGATGTTGAGCAATCCCACAATGAGTCCTAATAGGAACAGGAAACCTGTAACAGCAGGAGTCAAGTAACTAAATGCGCCGAATAGCACAGCGAGTATAGTGGCAATGATGAAGAGTATTTTTCCAAGTGGACTTCTTCTCGGTGCGGAACTGTACATTGGCCTATACGCAGGCCCCATGGATCGTCTTTTTTTAGCCATAATGGTTCACCCCTCTTTAAATAATAATTGTTAACTAAGATCCGCAGGGCTGGTATTTAAAGTTTGTTGTTGATATCAGAAGGAGCTAAAACCGTTACCAAAACAACCATTTTTTTCGTCGCTTCTTTCGTAAGTGTTCATTCAATCTTTTCTCCCATAAAGGAGCATTCTCATACTTAGCTTCATCTCGTTTAAAAGCAGTGGAGTGGTGCATGCTGCGCTGGGCCGTTTGGTGGAATTTGTGTTTTTTGTGGAGCATCTCATGGTACATGACGTAATCCATCAGTTCAGGCTCATCGTGCAGCACAGTAGATAAACAAATCGTGTCCGTGGCATATTCATAGTGTCCAAGTTTCCGGAAGGAGGCACCGCCCCAGACCAGATTGGGTTGGTTCATAAAGCCTTTGAAGTAGTGGTCGTTGAGTCGTTGAAAGCTGGCCTCCAGGAGGGGGTCATTCTCAGTTACAGGGCTGTATTCAGAGAGGTTGTGCAGGTATTTGGTGTAGAGTTCCATGTTGAAGGTTTTCTTTTTAAGCCGGTAAGCTTTGGACATGAGGCTTTGCAGGAGTCCAATTTGAATTTCTTCCGAGACTTCTTTCCAGTTTCTACTGAGTCGGAATTCCATCTTGTCTCGGGTATATCGAACATTGGCATTGTAGGCTTTGAACCGATCCGTGTAATAGACAGAAAACATCCGGTCTGCTTCCTGGCCTGGGAAGAGTTCTTGGTAGGCACGCAGGGCGAGGGACACAGGGTAAACAAGTTGGTTAAGATTTAAGAATTATTCTCTTTTTAGAGGGGTGGCTTGATCAAGGGCACCATCCACGTAAACGCCTTGTCTTCCTACAACGATTTCAGGAGAGGAAGAAGCAATTTGTTAAGGACTGGGTGGCACACCTTTCGTCCTGTCTCGAAGGGCATGGTAAGTTTTAGAGACATAGGCTAAACAGTAAAGAACTGCTCTAAGGGGACGGCCAATGAAGGGGCCATTTAAGGCATCTGTAATGGGATCTGATCCATGTGTCATTGCAAGAAGAAAGGTAATTTGGCTTTTAAACCTACCCCCTATGCACTTCATATCTTAAAATCGCGGCAAACTTGCCCATTTCTCTGAGTTGGACGCCTTCTCGAGTTTCCGTGGAGATGATCTTGACATCAGTACCATATTGTTCGGCGACCTTTTCAAATTCTTCAAGGGCTTCATCCGAGAGTTCTTCAGACAGCAAAAGAATGTCCACAGCCCCTAATTTAAGGTCTTTCATGACCGCATCTTGTCCATAGTTGACTTTGCCAGGTTCTTTGGCGAGCATAAGGAAGAATCGTTGCATGATGTTTTTTTCTTCGACAACTTCTTCGCTCGCGAGGACATCACTGGATTTTTCAAGGAGCTCTTGGAGTCCAAAATCACCGGTATAGCTTAAGTCTTTGATGCCAATGATCTTTTTCTTAACGTCTCCTGTGATGTAGTCTTTCTGAATAAAGTCGTTGATCGTGACGCTGGGTCCTCCAAGCAAAATGCCTTTAAGCTCTTTTAAGAAGAGAAATTGTTCTTTCATGTAACTGGCTATCTTTTTGAAGTGGTCGATCGCAGCCCCTTCTCGTAGTCGGGCGAATCGCACGGAACTCTGCCCTCCAGCTCGCGTCTTTCCAGGAACTTCGCTATGCGTCGTGAGCAAGGGGATGATCGTTTTCCCTTTCAACAAAGCCAGGGTAGCGTCTCTTCGGTCGAGTACAACCATGCCATAAACAGCCTTCTCTTCCGTCATGTCCATCAAGGGCTCTAGAACAAATTCTTTGTCGCAGCGATATAAGCGCAATCGTAAAGGGAGGGGAGGTTGGATAGAGTAGACTTGAATATTAGGCTGTCCTTCTCGCTCACTAATGTCACCGGAAAAAGCAGCTAATCCATTAGGGGGAGTGCGCTGGATGAGTTGCAAGTGCCTAACCATGCGTTCCAAGGCGCCAATCACATTGTCTCGAGTGCTTTTTGACTTAATATTCGCCGCAGTGCCTTGTTCTTGTTGCAAGTGACCAACAATGATATTCAAATCATATCCTGCCGGCACGTAAACCGTGACCAGTTCCGTATGTCTGCCTTTGTGTTGGGCGAGTTGTTTGATGAATTGTTTGAGTTTGTGTTTCTCTTTCGCGCCGATCTTCTCTTCCTTTTCCATAGTCGACAGTGACCAGCTTTGGTTTATAAAGCTTCTGCGCCTCAAAAATGAGAGCATTCGGAAGTGGTACGCTTATAAACGCAATAAAATTCCTATCATAATGGCAACCTTTCCATTAGAAAATATTGTTACAATGTCGGCCCGGGATTGGTGCGAGACTCAAGGAGTCAGGCTTTCTGATTATCAACCAATAGGAATCCATCACTGTGGTCAAGAACAATATCCACTAGGCATGGAATCGTTCGCAAACCAGGCACCGAAAGGAACCATCATTATCACTGATTTCCATTCTTCCATGACAGATACACGTATTGGAAACCCGAGTTACGAAGCACATGGAACCGCATTAGTTCTAAAGAGCTAATAGATGCTAGAGCTTCTAGCAAGAGTTAATCGACCAAAACCATTATATAGCTCGCAAATCCAACTTTAATCATGAAGAGCCATGTGTTTTTCTGCTTATTTTTACTCATGATTTCCGTGGCCGCAGCCCAGGACCTCGCAGATTATGAGAGTTTGTGGTTGAAGGTGAACTTAAACAATACTCTTCAGATCACACATTCCAGCGAGGATTACTCCATCCAAGATGTCACAGCGATTCTGGCTTGGTATCCGCGAGAAAACTCGTTTACCCAGATTCAATTCATTACCTCTGAGCCCAAGGCAGACTTCATGAGTGATGGCTTACGCTTCAGGTGGGAGTACCCAACCCAGGATAACCTATCCTTATCATGGGTGAGTCAAGTGAATAATTCGAGGCAATTCAAGCAGGTATATGGTAGGGTCTCATTTCCTTTGATAAAGTTGGACCCGGGTTTAGGAGAATACTTATTACCTGAAGAGATCATTGATTCAAGTCCAGAGATCAGTGAACTGGCTACCCGCTTAACAGAGGGTGAAACAGACCTGTATCAGGTGGTATTTAAGTTGGCTGAGTGGGTGCGGGAGCATGTTTCTTACAATTTAACTACATTAACCGCAGATGCTTCGCAAAAGGCTTCGTGGGTGTTAGAAAATAGAGAGGGGGTATGCGATGAGATCACTAGTTTGTTCATTGCGCTGTTGCGTTCTGTGGGAATTCCAGCGAGGTTTGTGGCAGGTCTTTCCTATACCAATCTTCCAGGACCAGATAAAAGCTGGGGTCCTCATGGTTGGGCTGAAGTCTTTTTCCCAGGGTATGGCTGGGTGCCGTTTGACGTGACGTATGGAGAGTATGGTTGGTTGGATGCAGGCCATATTAAATTAGATGATTCATTGGATGCGCGGAAGAGCACGGTTACCTATACTGTACGGGGAAAGGACGTAAACCTGGTCTCAAAGGGAGTGGATTGGAACGTACAGGTTTTAGAGCAGGGTCGCTTGACTCGGGATGTGATGGACCTGAAGTTTTCTCCCTATGCTGAGAAAGTTAATTTTGGCTCTCACAATCTATTGACATTGGAAGTCCAGAATTTAGAGAATTATTATGTCGCAAGCAAGTTTCATTTGTACCAGACAGAAGGAACGGAAGTTCTCGGAGAACGCTTAAGGATGGAATTATTTGGACCGCGGGAAAAAAAGAAGTTGTACTGGATGGTGAGGGTGAAGGAGAATTTAAAGACTGATTTTGAATATGCCTTCCCTTTCAGGGTGGATTCAACGTGGGGTGGGGCAAGGAACATCGGATTTAAGGCGAAGGCTGGAGAAGCCAATTTGCCGAGTGGTTTATTCATGTCTTTGGTACAGGTAGAGGAAGCAACCATGAAGAAGCCGTATTCACAAATTGTTGATTTTGCTTGCAGTCCAGACAAGGATCGCTCAAGGTTGGGAGAAACCATTACCGTTTATTGCGGTCTTTCCAATCATGGGGATGTGGTATTAAAGAGTGTGCGTTTATGCTTAGAGGAGGATTGTCAATTGATCAATGTCGGGGTGGGTTCAACAGAACAGTTGACGTTTGTCAAAACGTTTGATTCAAGTCTGGCCAGTGTCTTGGTGATTCGTGCAGAAAACGCAGATATTTCTAAAGCGGCTTACGTGCGGGTGAATGTGATTGCAGAACCCAAGTTGAACCTAACCCTGCTGGAAGCCCCAGCCATAATGGAGTTCAATGACATAAAAACAGTCAAGTTCATGCTAGGGAAAGAGTCTAAAGAAATGCCTAAGAACTTGACCATCCGGGTCTCTTACGCCTTTGGGGAGAGCAAGTGGGTAATGGATGAGCTTTCTCAACCGTTCGAGTTTGACCTGAAGATTTACGGTTCAAAACTGGATTTTGAGAATGACTTCTTAGTCAAAGTGGAGTTCAAGGATGACTTTGGCGAGCCGCATCTCGCAGAAAAAAAGTTCCAAGTCAAGCTCGTAAACCTCAACATTCCTCAGAAAGTACAGGTCTATTCTGCTGAGTTTGCTTTCTGGCTGGACCGATTCTTTAAGAAGATATTCTGACGATAGGTTTTAATAATCATTTTATTTCCAGTTCTTGAATGGATCAAGTTGTGAATTGGTTTGTGAACAGTGCGTGCAATTTGCCTTGTGCTTATTGTTTTAGAGAACGGATCTTAGAGGAAAAAGGCACTGAGGGCATGTTACGTTTAGTGAAAGTATTGGGTAAAAACAAAGTCAAGCGAGTGACGATCGGAGGCGGTGAACCACTTCTCAGATCGGATTTAGAAAGAATATTAGCCGCATTAAAAGAAGAAGGGATCTTCGTCAGTCTGCACACGAACGGAACGATATTAAAACAAAGGATCAAAGGGTTAAGAGGGTTGGTCGACATTCTAAGCCTTCCGATTGATAGCGTGGAGGAAGGAGAAAATCAGCAAATGCGCGGCCGACCGTACGTCGGATTGATCGAAGAAATCATGGGATATGCTCATCCAGAGTTTAAGTTAGCGTTCAAAACAACTGCTACTCGAGTAAACTGGGCAAGTCTCCCGAAAATTTACGATCTCGTCCGTCAGGTTCCTTTCGATTATTGGAAAGTGTATCAGTTCAGACCATTGAATGAAGCTCAAGTATATGATAGCACATTCGCTTTGCCGGATAAAACATTTGAGGGCCTGCGAGCAGAACTAAGTGGTTTAGCAGACCGTCGCATCCAAGTGGTTAACCGTAAAGAAGGCCATCAACCCTATGTTTTCCTAGACAATCAAGGGAATGTTTCGACCGTGCATCCGGATCTTGAACAGAATATCCCAGTTGGAAACTTATTTGAGGCCGATCTAGAAGCTATAGGGGGATGTATCGATGCTATATATGGTGAAGGAAGCAGTTGGGGATTTGCTAGAAAAGTAAGAATCAATTGGCGTTCGCCAGAGAATTGGTGTTTGGTTAAAGAAAGGGGAGAGGGTACTTTTAGGATGAGAGTAGTTACAGCAACTCGTTACGATGATCCTCGATTGGCCTATTTTTCAGACGATTAACGTACAAACTGCACGCCTTCCATGTCTTTGAAGCCTTGATCGCCAGTAAGAAATGGAATGCGATGGTGTCGAGCAAGCATATAGCCTACGCAGTCAATATAGGACAAACGCTTAGTTTTGAAAAGGGCCTTGAGTTGGCTGGCTTTCTTAATGAGGTCATCGGAAGGCTCAACCGCATAGGGAAGAAATCGGTCATAATACGCTTCTGCAGTGGTTTTTCCTTTTTTAAGGAGAAGGCCATAGTAAAGTTCCATAAGGTTCAAGCGGGTGGTGATAACAATCGCTCCTTTTTTATAGGGGTCATAGTTTTTATTACCTCGGATAAGCTCAAAGAAAGCATAGGTATCAAAAAAATAAGGAGCTACGGTTCCCATCCTTTTCTCACCAGGTTTTTAAATTTTTGACCAGACATCTTCGTTTTGAGGGTGCCAAACACATCACTCAGATCGGCCGGCTTGATGAGTTCTATAAGTACTTTGTCGTTGGGTCTAATTTTTTTCTGTCGAAGAAGATGTCTGG
>Ga0209542_10007274_pt1 | contig 21154 bp, 25 predicted proteins | sample RifCSPhighO2_01_FD_184028 | JGI IMG/M metagenome (GOLD analysis project Ga0209542, IMG submission 184028) | Soil microbial communities from Rifle, Colorado - Rifle CSP2_plank highO2_0.1 (SPAdes) (version 2) | ecosystem: Environmental > Terrestrial > Deep subsurface > Rock core/Sediment ... | reverse complement strand
ATTACTGTTTCCATTACCATTAATGGTTTTGAAATCTTTCCATGCAGTATTAAATAAATTTTCTAATGCTCCAGCAAAGAAAGGTGTGTTTACCCAAATACCAAGATCATATGATGGATGAACTTCTTCATCATGCATTGCCATGAATAATAAATCTTTTCCATCTACAACTACAAATCTTGCATTTAATTCACCACAATCTTTAACTTCGGCAATTCCTTTTAGTTCTTTTGCTGCAGCTTCACTTTCTTTATTTATTGGCGCAGCAATTCTAATATTAACACCTTTTTTACTTAGTTTTTGTAAGATTGGTTTTAATGCTTCAACTTTTCTTATCAAACCTTTTGGTGTTGTTGCTAATGTTACAGATTTTTCTGCATTTCTTACCATCAATTCTAGATGTGTGTAAAGATTATGTTTACCTCTTATTGCTCCAGACAAATCTGCATGATCTATAAACTCAATACCTTGTTTATGGAGCATATCTAATTCTTTAATAACATCTGTTTCATTTAATTCTTTTAATTTTAAAACTGATTGATCAGCTTCAATTTGAATATTTTTCTTTACTCTTTCAACAACTTCTTGAGGTTCTACTGCTAAATATCTTATAGGTTTACCTAATTTCATAACAACAAAACCTTTTTTTTCTAAACTTTCAAGAACATCATAAGCTCTTGATCTTGGTACATGACCTATGTCGCTTAATTCTCCTGCAGTTGAAACACCACGAGAAAGAAGTGCAGTCCATATACGAACTTCATATAAATTTAGATTAAAATATCGTCTTAATTTACTTAACAATTCATCTTTAACTATCAATTAGGACACCCCCGCCTTCACTACTTTTTTTAATTTTTTTGTCTTTTTTTATTAAGTAGTGATAAACTTCTATTTAAATGTTTTTGTTACTTTGTGTATATAACTACTTTCTAAGTAATTAGTGAATTACATATTTCTATTTCTTTGAATCAAGTATATTTTTTCTATATCTTCTATAGTATTTATCTCATCTATAGGTTTTGCTTTGATGCCAGTTCTAAGAAATACAAGTCTTGGAAATCTTAAACCATATCCTGAAGAATATTCATTACTTTTCTGTATTTCCTCATATGCAATTTCTATCACCACTTTTGGTTTAACTGTAACTTCTTTTCCATCTTGACTTTGTATTAATGGTTTTAATATTTTAGTTATTTCTGAATATGTTATTCCTGTTTCTTGTTCTTTTTCTTTTATTCCTGTACTTATTTTTCCAACTTCTAAAAATTTTTTATCTTTACTTAAACAAGCAATAGTATAAGATGTTAACCAGCCTGCTCTTTTTCCTTCACCATATTCTGCTTTTACAATTACTAAATCTAAGGTATCTAGAATAGGTTTTATTTTTACACCATATCCAACTCTTGATCCTGGTTTGTAAGGAGAATCTAAACTTTTAGCCATTACACCTTCATTACCTAAATCTAAAGATTCTTTGTAGAATTTTTCAGCTTCTTTTTCTTTATCTGTAACTAATTGTGTTATTGGTTGTATTCTATCTTTTATTGGTTTTACCATTTTTTCAATTATGTGTCTTCTTCTATGAAATGGTGCTTCAATTAAACTTTCATTTTTAAAAGATATTATATCAAAAATATTAATTAGAACTGGAATTTCTTTTGCAAGTTTTTCGATATCATATTTTCTCTTAATTCTTTGAGAAATAAACTGAAATGCAACATATTTTTTTGTTTTTGGATCTATTCCTGCAACTTCGGTATCAATAATGTAATCTTGTTCTTTAATTGATTCTTTTAATGATTCAACTACATCTGGAAATTGTTTTGTTACGTTTTCTAGATTTCTTGTATAAAGTGTTATTTTTCCTTTATGTGAATGTATTTGCAATCTAAATCCATCTATTTTATATTCAAATGCTGCTGGTTTTCCAACTTGAGCAAATGCTTCATCAATATTTTGAACTTTTTGAAATAACATAACATTTATTGGTTTACCAGCTACTAAACTTATTTTATCTAAGCCCTGTGAACCTTCTTTTTTTAATATTAAGAAAACTTCTGCAAAATCATTAGTTAAATCATAAGCTCTTTGTACTTTTTCTGAAAGTTGAGAATATTTTTCTTTATTATCTTCTGGAATTTCTAACTGGTTTGTTTTACTGTAATATCTAGCACCTAAATGATGATTAAAGAAACACCATACTACTGCGTCTCTTAATGTTCCGTCTGCAACACCTACTCTTAATTGTTCAAGTAATGTTCTAACAATAAATTTAGCTTCTATTGGTGAAGCTGAAGTTAGTAATTCAGACATTAAACCTACTTTTTTATTTACTGTACCTTCACCTTCTAGTTCTGCAAGTCTTCTTATTTGAAAATGAACAAAATCACAAGTTAGCTTTTTAGTTTGTAAAGTTGTTTGTGTTTTAGTTTTAGTTAATTCTTCTGCTACTAGACCCAGGTCACCTGTTTTTGTAAATAGTTTTTCTATTTTTTCTTTATTTGTTCCAGTAGAAGGAGATAAAGCTTTTATTATTAATTTATCTGAAACTCCAATTTTTTTTTGTTCCCATGATGGAAATGCTGAACCTCTTAATAAATTAATTACTGGTTCTGGATCTTTTTCTAGAATTAATTCTTTTAGAAATTCACTTATTATATATGTTTTTTCTAATCTTTTTGTAGTATTTTCTAATTTTTCATAACAATTAGTTAAATTAATATAATCCATATTCCTAATAACTTGGAGAGAGATAAAAAGGTTTTGATTGAAGATCTACACAGGAAACAAGGTTAAATTTTAGGAATATTCCTGTCTTTAATTTTTGTATAAATTAATATTGCAGGTAAAAGTATTATTCCAGAGATAAATAAAGTAACAATAGGACCAAATTTATCAGTTAAAAACCCAACAATAGGAAACATAACAGCAGAAATTATTGAATTTATCATATTAGAAATTGATCCTAAAGTTGCCCTAATTTTATTTGGAACAAGGTGCTGAAACATTATTGAACTTGCTATTCTATAAAGATATAATGGCATTACTATTGAATATAAAATTGCACCCCAAATGAGACTTTTAACAAATAAAACAGATAAAAGTAATAAAGCTTGAATTCCAATAGCAATTACAAGATATCTTTTGTATCCTCCTAATGCTTTTATTATTGGTTTCATAAAATAAGGAAAGATGATTTCTATTACAAAACTGGCAGAAACCAAATAACCAAACCACTCTACTTTTAATCCTAAATTTTGGAGTAATGGATACCAGGTTATTTCACTTGTAAATGCGACTGCCATGGTAATTATTAATCCAGCAATTAATAGTAATCTTAGAGAAACATTATTCTTCAAGTAACCTGCAGATTTATGGGCATGACTAAATATAGTTTTTAATTGGATTTTTATTTTAGTTTTTCTAGCTTTAAAATATTCAGATTGGAATGAGATTATTAGAGCCGATAGTAACATTGTAAAACCAGTAACTGGCCAAATTATCCAAAGTCCGTAAATGCTTACTAATAAAGAACCAATAATTCCAGATAGAACCATTCCAAGACTCATGAAACTGTGTTTCTTTGTGTAATATTCATGAATTAAGTTTTTTCTTTTCTTGAATTTAAGGTAGTCTACTATCCAAGCTTCGTCAGCTCCAGAAGTTAAAGTTCTGAATATTCCTCTAATGAAAAACAATCCTAAAATTATGTAAAAATTATTTGAGAACATCACGAGAAGCATTGCTATTCCAGCTAATATTTCACCTGTTATTACAGAGAATTTTCTTCCAAATATATCTGCTATAGCTCCCGTAGGGATTTCAAATAAAACAGTGGCAATTAAGTACGCAGAAGCTAAAAAACCTATTTGGGTTAAACTAAAACCAATTTCTCTAAAATATAATACATAAAAAATCGGATACAACCAAAGTATGCTTCCTACCAATTTACTTGAATAATTAGGCCATAATAATTTTATCTCATCTTTTTTAAAAATTCGCATGAAGACTTTATTTAACTTTTAATATTTAAATTATCTTAAATTGAAAAATATTATATAGTTATAAAAACCAGATAAATCAATGGAACTAGATAAAGTAATAAAAGAGAGAATAAGTGTTAGGAAATATAAAAAATTAGAAGTTCCTTGGTATTTGGTTGCTGAATGTTTAGATGCAGCAACATATGCTCCTAGTTCTGGTAATGTTCAAAATTGGAGATTTGTAGTTGTCAAAGATAAAACCAAAAGAGAAATTGTTTTAAAATATTGTCAAGAACAATATTGGGCATTAAATGCTCCAGTTTTAATTGTTGTTTGTAGTGAACTAGATAAAATTGGTAAATTATTTGGTGTTAGAGGAGAAGCACTTTATGCTGTTCAAAATTGTGCTGCTGCTATTGAAAACTTATTATTAAAAGCTCATGAAGTAGGTTTAGGCGGAGTTTGGATTGGAGATTTTGATGAAATGCAACTCAAAGATTTACTTGGAATTAGTCCTGAAGTTAGACCACAAGCTGTAATTGCTTTAGGTTTTAGTGATGAAAATGAGAAAAAAGCAAATAGAGATCCTTTAGATAATGTTGTCTACTTTGAAAAATATGGAGAAAGAGAAGATAAAGGAAGAAAAACTATTGCTCCTATTATTGAAAATTTGAAAAAAAGTTTTGGTTTTAAGAAGAAATAAATTAATTACCTGAGAATCTAGAAACACGTTTTTCGTAATCACCTAAAAATTCTGTAAGACTTGATTCATTACTTGGATTAAATGGAACTCCATTTCTAAGAGAATCTAACACTTTTACTCTTTCGCCTTTTTTACTTATTCTTTGTGCTTCTACAAGATTACTAGCAGTATGTGCTAATCTGTAAAGGGTAATTGGCTTTTCTAATCCTGCTTTACTATATTCTGGTTCTCTTTCTACAGCATAAGTCTTTTCACCTAAATTAAAAATTCTATAATTAACTTCAAAATCAAATTCTTGATTTCTTCTCAATGTTACCATGTAGTAACAATTAATAAGAAGTTTTTTAAAGCTAGCTTTTATGGTTTTTTCCCGTTTCTTCTAGCTTCTATTAAAGAAGTTATTCCACCTAAATTTCTATCCATTATTTCCATTAACATCCTTTCGATTCTATTTTCTTCTAGAATTTCTTTTACAAAAGCTCCACCTGAAGATTTTCTAACAGGTGATCCTTTTTCCATTGTACTATAGTTTGAAACATAAGATACACCAAATTCTCTTTTTCTATGGTTTGTTCCTATTCCGAAATATAATATTTTATCTTTGTCTGGTCTTGGAAGTTGATATGGTAAGCTTTCAAATGTTCTAACCCCATTGGGGGAATCTGGAGTTTTATCTTGAATATCAATATTTAATTCAGATTCCATTGGATAAGAATGTCTAAAAGTTGGACCTCTTAAATAATAAAAGGCTCTTCCATCATCTTCAATACGTTTGGCTAACTCTAATACATCCTCTCTTGAAACTAAAGATAAATTTTTTCTTGTAGCTTGATCTACGTTTACTAGATCATTATTGTTTATTCCCCGTAATTCAAATAAAAAATGAGAATCATCTGTTGGATTCCAATCCCTTCTTAAGTTTGAAATTGGATATTGAGCATCGCCAGTAGACATCTGTAACTTTGGATGTTCTTCTCTGTTACCAGCTAATACAATAGAATGAAATTCCGAATCAGGGACTACCACAAAACCGTAATCGAATGTTCCTGAATTCCAAGAAACTACAACATGTCTTCCTCGATAATATGCTCCAATTGATATAGGATTTATTCTAGTAATTTGTGATGCTTCTTTTTGCATATCTAAAAGAATTTGTAAACCTGTTCTACCCATAAAAGAATTAGATTTTGTTTATTTTTAAATATTTTGATGTTGAGAAATATAAGAAAAAAGAAAAAAAATGCTAAAGTCCTGGGGGAGGACCTTAGCGAGGGTTTAGGGCGAGGGGGTAGAAATAAGAATTCTACTTAAGCCCTAAAATATAATTCTAGTAGTTCTTTCCGTGAACTACATCGATTCCTAATTCTCTACTCATAGTTCTAGATCTTTCTCCAGTTTGATTTGTGTTTAGAGTTCTACCTAAAACATATGGGCTTTGTACTCCTGTTATAATTGCCATTACTCTTATTTTGTCTTTCATATCAGGATCTACTCTTGCTCCCCAAATGCAGTTTGCATCTGGATCTAGAGTTTCTGTTACTAGTTCACCAATTCTAGCTACTTCGTCTAATGTCATAGTTTCTCCACCAGATACGTGGATTAAAGCACCAGTAGCACCTTTGTAACTTACATCTAGCAATGGATTTGTTAATGCTCTCTTAGTTGCTTCTTCAACTCTTCTTTCACCATCAGATTCTCCAATACCAACAATGGAAACTCCACCATTAGTCATAATTGCTTTTACATCTGCGTAGTCTAAGTTTACTAAACTTGGAACAGCAATTATTTCTACAATACCTTTGATCATTGTAGCAACTAATTCATTAGCTACAGCAAAAGCTTGTTGAACTGGTAAATTACCTGCAATTTGTACTAACTTATTGTTGTCAATTACAATTACAGTATCTGAAACAGCTCTTAATTGTTGTAAACCAAAGTCTGCTTTGTCAACTCTAGCTCTTTCAATTGTGAATGGAGTTGTTACACAACCAATTACAATAGCACCAATATCACGTGCAGCTTGAGCAACTACTGGAGCAGAACCTGTTCCTGTTCCTCCACCCATACCAGCACAGATAAATACCATATCAGCATTTTTAATTGATTCTTTAACTTCTGAAATTTGTTCTTTTGCAGCTTCCATACCTACATTAGCATAACCGCCAGCACCAAGGCCTCTTGTTAAATTTCTTCCGATTAATATTTTCTTATCAGAACTCATCATGTCTAGATGTTGCTTATCAGTATTCATTGCTATAATCTCAGCACCTTTTACACCTTTCTTGTATAACCATGTTGTCATGTTGGATCCGCCACCACCACAGCCTACTACTTTAATATTTGCGTGTCCGATTTGGAAACTTTCATTCAAATTATTTTTTTGTGAACTTTCCATTGCGTTTTGTATAATAAATTCCATTTTATTTTTGCCCCCTAGTTTTTTTGTTTTTATGATTGTGAATTATATACTGCACTACCAAAATCTATATATTGGAGTACGTACATTCTTCTTTTTAGAAATGAATTTAACTTGCCCAAGTTGAAGATTGTTTCTGAATATGTAGTTGTAACTAACTATACAGATAAGGTATGTTTAAGAAAAGTTCGTTATTTGCCCAAGGTTTTATTGCCCGATAAAACCTATTTAACAAACTTTTAATATAATAGTATTACTATCTACAGATTTAATATATAAACATTTTCTCTATTAGAAATATATTTTCAACAAATTATAGCTATTTTAATTAGAACATTATTCTATAATATCATGAACTTAAAAGAATTTAAATAATATTGCTCTTTAAAAATATTTGGTAGATAATGTTTAAATGTGCTGAGACATGTGGAAAAATTTCTGGAACTAGTTTTTATAGAATGAGTATAGTTGTTAGAAATGCGAACACAGGATTATTTGCTTTTTGTGAAAATGAAGCTAACTTAGATTCAATTGTTATTAGACATGTTGAAGAAAGAGGGTTATTTGTTCCACTTGAATCAATGAGAGATTATGTTGGATTTTCTATAGAACAATTATGGACTACAAAACCAAGAAGAAATAATAAAGAAGCCCCTTATGGAGTTACATATCGTAGACAAAATTATAATTTTCTAAATATGCAACATGCTTTTGAATTTTTACCCAGGGCAGCTATGCTCTTAGTAAGTAATCCTGGAGATTTTTATCAAAAAAATAGTTTTATTTGGGATAGAGTTAGGTGGGCTAAGCAAGTTTATCAAAGCTACGTTTCAAGCAATTAAACTAAAGTAATTTCAATTCTTTCTTTACCAGAACCAATATTTTTTCTTTTTAATTGTATTTTGCCAATTTCTTTTGTTGTTCCGGGATGAGTTCCACCACAAGGCATTTTCCAGTTTTCACAGATCCACCATCTTAAATCTGGTTTTTCTTTGTCGTTTTCTCTAATTATTTTATGATTTTCTTCAATAAACTTATTTAAGTTTAGTTCCATTTCTGGAATAATATCATTTAAGGGTTTGTCGTAAAGATAATCAAGTCTTGATTTTTCTGATGTAACATTTGAACCTATTGTTGTTAGTTCTCCTAGTTTTTCAGTAACTATATAATGAACTAGGTGAGCTGCTGAATGCAAATTTCTTATTTTTCTCCTTTTTTCTGCATTAATTTTAACTTCAATTTCATCATTTACTTTAAAATTTGGATCTTCTTTTAGTTCATACTCAATATCAATTATGCTTTCTTTGTCTCCTTGTTTAACTGCACTAATAACTTGAATGCCATTGATTGTACCTTCATCTGATTCTTGACCACCTGAAAAAGCAAAGAATATTGTTTGATCTAACTTAACTTTTCTTTCATTTATAGAAATTACTTTAGCTTTACATTCTGTTAAATACGGATCTGTCCAGAATAATTTTGTCAAAACCATGTTTTGGGAAAAAGGTTGAGATTATTAAAACTAACTAAATTAAAAAAAGAGCCTCAAAGGAGAGACTAAATTGAATTGTTTATTATAGAAATATTTTCTGCAGGTTCTATTGCAATAATATTATTTTGTTCAACATCTGTTGATAGAGTTTCAAATATTTTATCAACAAAACTTTGTTCAGTATCTACAACTTCCCCTGTTTCTGCTGATAGTTTAACATTAACTTTTGTTGTTACTGGAATAAAACCAAATAATCTTTGGTCTTTTATACCATTGACTTCATATATTGGAAACCCATTTTGTTCTGCAAGTAAAATAATTTGACTAAGATTTTGTGCTTGTTCTTGTCTAACTAAATTTACTAATTCTAATCCACTAATACGACTAATAACATTAGCAGCTAATATATTTTTAACTGCTTGATTTGGTAATATAATCTCTTTTTCTCCATTTGAGGTTGTTACTTTTAGTATGTTTGTTGCTAAGTCTACTGAAACAGGTAAAGCAGTTAAAGTATTAATATCTTGTTTTTGAATAATCATTTGCTCTCCTAAAGATTTTATCCTTATTTGATCTTTATCTTGTCTATCTTGGAATAAAAATATTTCATTTAATTCTTCTTCTGTTTCAGCTTGGCCTTCCTTTTGAACTTTAATTGTAAATCTATTATCTTTTGTTTCAAAACGAACTTTTATATTTCCTTGATAAACATCAACTCTTTCTTCTCCATCTTTTAATCTTGTTTTTATCCTTGCTCCATCTATTAATCTAACATCGGTTTTTATATCATTAGATTTAACTTGAGTTTTTGTTCTAGTTCCGTCTTCTGAAGTTACATCTGTTTTCTCAACATTAGAGCTACCTGAAGAACTTTCTCCATTTGAGCTAGATTCTGATGAACCAGAATTTTGGGAGCTTCCTGAACCACTATCAGAACTGTCTCCACTACTTCCAGATCCACTAGAGTCACTATCTCCTGATCCACTTTCTGCAATAACAACAACTGTTAATAAACTAAGAATAAATAAGATTATTATTGATAAAGTTATTATTTTTTCCATATTATTCACCTCAAATTTTTATGGCTCTAATCCTATAAAAACCTTACTAACCAAAGTTTTAAATAACAAATATGGGATAATATAGATATGAGAGCTTGGCTTCATAAAATAGAGGAGATAGTGGATAAACTAATTCCATTTCTTTTAGTCTTATTATTGGCAATAATAATTCTTGAGTTTGGTTTTCATGATATTAGTGAGAAATATCATATAATTATTCAAGTATTAGACTGGTTTATAGTATTCATCTTTGTTGTAGATTTAATATTTAAATATTTGAAAAGTAAAAGTTTTCCTAAATTTTTAAGAGCTTCTTGGATAGACATTTTAGCAGTTTTTCCATTTTTTTTAGTTTTTAGAGCTGTAGAAGGTATTTTAGGTGTTTTTGAAATTGGTGAGACATTGGGTAAAACACAAAAAGTAGTTCATGTAGGTGTTGAACTTGAAAAAGAAATTGGCGGCGCAATAAGAGAAGGAGAAAGAATTGCTAAAGAAGCTAGCAGAGCTGAAAAGTTTGGAGAATTTTTAAGACCTGTTTCTAGAAGTTTTAGATTTTTTAAATTTGGAAATAAGGAAGTAAGAGATGAAACTGAAAGACAAGCTAGAGAAATTGTTAAAGAAGCTGCTAAAGGAGAAAGAATAATTGAAAAAAGTGCAAAAAAAGGTACTAATTTAATTGAAAATGTAGAAGAGAAAGTCATTAAAGGACAAAAAATAGTAGAAGATAAGTTAGATAATACAATGGAAAAGCTGCCTAGACATGTTAAAGCTGCATTATTTTATGAAAAACCGAAAATTATGGATTATGTTAAAGAAAGAATTGGAATAAAATATGGAAAAAAACACAAACTTAACTTTTGAAATTATTATTGAAATTGTTATAGCTTTAGTACTTGGACTAATTATTAATATCCTTGGATTTATTGTAGGTGCAACATTTGGTGGAAATTTTGGATTTTTTAATTATAATGGAGTTCCCGGTTATGAAGCTGGAGGCCTATTTATTGGAATTATTGGATTTGCAATAGGTGTTTTTTTAAGTACAATTATATCAGCAGAAATATTTAAAATAAAGGGGTCTATTTTTAGTGCTTTTATTGGTTGTTTAATTGGAGCAGTTATAACTTTAATTTTGAATATTTTTTCTACAAATTTTTACTTATTGTTAATTACAATGACTTTCCCTATAATTGGAAGCATTTTAGGACTAAATTTGAAAAAAATATATAAGGAGTAAATATCTGAAAAATAATATGAAAGCAGGAGATTATGTAGACATTGAAACTAAAGACGGTAGAAAGTTTTCTGGTTTGGTTATGAATTCTGCTGATATTTCTGTTGTTAGTTTAAAATTAAATTCTGGTTATAATCTTGGAATTGATAAGAAGAATATTAAAACTACTAAAGTTGGTAAAGCTATTTTATCTAAAATTGAAATTAAGAAAACTGAAAAGATTGATTTTGATCCTAATAAGAAAACAATTACAATATTACATACTGGTGGAACAGTAGCTTCTAGAGTGAGTTATAAGACTGGTGCTGTTGCTCCTAGTTTTAGTCCTGAACAAATTGTTGAGATGTTTCCTGAACTTAAAGAAATTGTAAATGTTAAATCTAGGTTGATTAGTAACATGTTTTCTGGAGATATGAGGTTTGGACATTGGAATCTTATTGCTAAAGAAATTGAGAAAGAATTGAAAGATGTTGATGGTGTTATTGTTACACATGGAACTGATACAATGGCTTATACTTCTTCTGCTTTAGGTTTTATTTTAGAAAATTTAAGTAAACCTGTTATTTTAGTTGGTGCACAAAGAAGTAGTGATAGACCAAGTAGTGATGCTGGATTAAATTTAATTTGTGCTGCTAATTTCATTAAACATTCTGATTTTAATCAAGTTGCTATTTGTATGCATTCTAAATCTGAAGATGATGGTTGTTATATTTTACCTGCTTTTAATACTAAAAAATTACATACTTCTAGAAGAGATGCATTTAAAGTTGTAAATGGTAAACCTATTGCTTTTGTAAGCAAAAGTGGTTCTATTATAAAAATGGAAGGTTATAAGAAAAAAGAAGTTAAAGACAAATTGAAATTGAAATTAATTAATGATAAATTAAAAATTGGAGTTTTAAAAGCGCATCCTAATTTGTTTAAAGAAGAAGTAAAAATGTTTGCTAAGTTTAATGGTTTAGTTATAGAAGGTACTGGTTTAGGACATTTAAGTGTAGATAAAATTGATGAAATAACTAAAGAGAATACTTTAGTTTTAAATGAGATTGGTAAATTAAGTAAATTAATTCCAGTTGTTATGACTAGTCAATGTATTTTTGGAACTGTTAATATGAATGTTTATCAATATGGAAGAGAACTGCAAAAAGCCGGAGTTATTGGAAATTTACATAATATGACTTTTGAAACTGCTTTTGTTAAATTAGCCTGGTTGTTAAGTAATTTTAAGAAAACCGAGATTAAAGATTTGTTTGCTAAGAATATTAATGGTGAAGTTTCTGAAAGAGTTGCTTATGAAGAAGAATTTATTTAAGCTACTTTCTTTTCTAAATTTCTATAAGCCAAGATATTACTTGCTCTTATTGCTTCTTGATCATTTGCTATTACAGTCATAAAATCTGGAAACATTACATTTATCCATGGATTGCCAGTTCTTCTTCTTTCTCTTAAAGTTAATTTCTCCTCTATTGCACTTTGGCAACTTTGATATCTGGCACTTCTTTCATAAACTTCTCTTTCTTGCTCAGTTGTTAAAGCTGAGAAAGCTAAAATTTTAAGACAGTCAATATGCATTTCATCCAATAATCCATATCTTCTATCAAGATTTCTTCTTTTATTTCCTAGAATTTCTGTTTCTTGTCTATCTAATTGTTTCAAAACTTCAAGAACATTTGCGTTTTCATAATAAAACATTTATTCTTTATAATTAAACTTGTTAATATATATTTGTAAAATCAATTAATATATTTTTCAAGTGAAGTTCTTAGGTTTCTTTTATCTTCTTTATCTATTGGTTGAGGACCACCCCATTCTCTGAATAATTCTATTGCTCTTTTTACAACTGCTTGTAAAATTCTAGGTCTTATTTCTTGATAAGCTTTTGTGACATCTCCATTACCTTCAAATTGATTTCTTGTTTTATCCCATGAAAATTGCTTTCTTACTAATTCATAATGAGTTTCATCATTAACCCATTCTCTAAAAGGTTTGCCATCATATAATCTTGGGTTTGCCCAATAACATGAACCTGGTTGGGAAAAATGTTCAGTATAAATTCTCCATGAAATAGTGCTTAAAAAATCGTTTGGAGTTAAACCTTCAATTCTAGGACTTACTAAATAGGTTTGAGTCATTATTTCTAAATCTCTTTGGTTTATCCAACTAATAATTTTACCATTAGCTTCAGAACTTACCCACCCCTTCATGCCTTTTTTATGTTATTTTTAATTTAAGAACATTTGTATATTAATCTATATAGTCAATGCGGAATTATTAAATAGTATAAAACAATGTTATTTTTATGGACAAAGTCGCACATTTTGAAATACCAGCAGATGATCTTAATAGAGTTAAAGATTTCTATAAAAAAACATTTGATTGGTAAATTGAAGATATACCTGATATGAATTATATTATGGTTAGAACTGTTGAAGTTGATAAAAATCATATGCCAAAAGAAAGTGGGGCTATTAATGGCGGAATAGCAAAGAGAAATGAACATTTTAAAGCTCCTATAGTTGTAGTAAGTGTTGAAGATATAGATAAATCACTTGAGAAAATCAAGAAGAATTGCGGGAAAATGCTTGGTGAGAAAATGAATGTTGGTGATATGGGAATTTATGCTTATTTTAAAGATACAGAAGGAAATGTTATTGGTGTTTGGCAAGATTTGAAAAAACACTAATTTATCTTAAATCTAAACTAATTTTAAGAGCTTCATTTATTTTATCTAAAGACTCATCATCTACTTTACTTAATCTTTTTATAAGTCTTCTTTTATCTATTGCTCTAATTTGATTTAGTAAAACTTTAGATTCTTTTTCTAATCTTGAGTTTTGTTTAGTTAATAATACTTCTATTGGATAAACTTTATCTGTGTTTTGCGAAGTTATTGGAGCAATTATTGTTATTGGACTATATTGATTACCAACATTATTTTGTATTATTACTCCTGGTCTAGATTTATTAATTTCATGTCCTATAGTTGGATCTAAATTAATAAGCCAAATGTCACCTTTTTTTATTTCAACCATTATTCAAATTCATTTGAAGCTGTTTCCCATTCTTCTAATAATCTTAAATCTTCTTTTCCCATATTTTTGTAAGCTTCAATTAATTCTTTTTTTAGATTTTTATCTTTTATTTTTGTAATTAATTTGTTAATTATATTATCATAAGTTTCATTTTCTGATCTTAACTCATCTAGAGCAGATTTTGTATTTTTATGAAGTTTTATAGTTGTAATATCCATAGTATACTTTTGGTATACTTTAAAGTTTATAAATTTATTGGATTTATTCCTGAAAATTAGATATTTTTATAAATACATTAATTATTTATTTTTAATATGGGCCTTAAAGTACTTTTAATAATTTTAGTTATTGTTGGTGTTTTATTTTTCTTTTTTCATGGTTTTGGAACTAATATTTATGAAGAAACTAAACCTTATATAAGCAATGAAACTAATTTTGAATTTACTTTAAATCCTTTAGATGAAGATTATGAAGTTAGAATAGATACTAAAGTAGGATATAGTTGTACTATTAGTGAAACTTTGAACTTAGAAATAATATCTCCTTCTGGAAAAATTCAAACTTATTCTACACAAATTGGTGGTAAAACATTTACTAATGGTAGAACTAAATGTTTAACTGGTACTACAACCACTGTTCCATTTAAAGTAAAATATGAAAAAGGAACTTTTAAAGTTAGAGTTATAAAACAAGAAGGTCAAGTGCCTATTGAAAAAATTACTTTGAAGATTCTTAAACCTTGGTTTTAATTAGTTTTAAATAATAATTAAATATCTCTTTTCTATGGGTAATTTTGAAGTAGAAGTTAAAGCTAAAATTTCTGATAAAGAAGATATTAAAAATAAATTGATTTCTTTAGGTGCTATTTTTAAGAATAAAAAGTACCAACATGATATTCTTTTAGATCATCCAAATTTAGACTTTTCTAAAACAGATCAAGTTCTTAGAATTAGAAATCAAGATAATAAATGGCAATTAGATTACAAAGGACCTTTTACAATTAATGAAAATGGAATTAAAAGTAGAGAAGAATATTCTGTTAATATAGAAGATGGAAAGCAAATTAAAAATATCTTTACTTTATTGAATTTTAAATTGGTTGGAGAAGTAGAAAAAACAAGAGAAAGTTATATTTTTAATGAAATGAATATTGATTTGGATGAAGTTACTAATCTTGGTAGTTTTATTGAAATTGAGATCTTATCTACTGAAGAAAATAGTGAAGATTCTAAAATTAAGATTTTTGAATTTTTATATAAATTAGGTATTAAAGAAACTGTCAAGAAAGATTATTTAGAATTACTTTGGGAAAAAGGTTATTTTAAATAATTATTTCATATATTTTTTTATTAATTCTATAGCTTGTTTACTATCAACTTTGCCTTTTAATCTTTTCATTATTTCACCCATTATTGCATTAAATGAAGCATCTTTATTTTCTTCTATTATTTTTTTAATTTCTAAATCCATTTCTTGATTTGATACTTTTTTGTATTTATTAAAGTCTATAAAACCAGCATTAATCATATCAACTAAAGCATCTAAAGCTGAATCTTTTGTTAGTTTTCCTTCATTTATAAAACCTAAAACCTTATTAAAATCTTTTTCTGTTAATTTTGAAATGTCTAAATTAAATCTAGTTTTAATTTCTTTAGGAATTTCTACTAAAATTCTAGCAATTAGATTTGGTTCAATTTTTTGATATTGAGAAATTAAATTTTCAAATTCTAAATCCTGTTTTAATATTTCTTTAATTAAATCTTCACTTATTTTATATTTAGATGCTAATTCTTTTACTTCTTCATTTAATAATTTAGGTAATTTTATTTCTTTCATTACTTCTTTTGTTATTTTCATAGAAGGAACATCTGTTTCAACATACATTCTAGCTGCCCCAGGCATTGGTCTTAAATAAGAAGTTGTTAAATCTATTTCTGCTTTTCTTACTTCTGGTGGAAAATCTCCTGTGTATTGCATTTTTGCTCTTTTAATTGCTGCTTCTAGTGCTAATTTTGCTTTATCTTCTTGATCTACAACTAAAATAAATCCATCATTTTCTTTAACATTTAATCTTTTTATTATCTCATTAATTTCTTCTGGAGAAATATAATATTTTTTTGGATCTTCATCTGAATGTATAATGCCGCCTACACCAAATGCTTTTGCATAAGAAGAAAGTTCTGTTCCAAATCTTTTATTTTCTGAGAAATTTAATCCTAGAATTCCTTTAAACCCTGGAAGATTAGCACCTAAAACTTTTCCTTTAAATTCTAGTTTAGATTTTATTAAATTTGATCTTGTATTTTTGAAAACATCTGTTAAATCTAAAGTTTTTATTTCTGGATTTTTAATTTCTTTTAGTTTTTCATGAATTTCTATAAGTTTTAATTGTCTACTTATTTCATAATCTGAAATTTTAGTTATTGATCTTAAATCTTGGAAACCTTTTATTTCTACTCTTGGATGTCCTTTAACACTAACATTGATATCTTGTCTTATTGTTCCTAAACCTGATTTAAATTTTTTAGTTGATTTAAGAATCATTCCTAAATATTCAGCTACTTCTTTAATATGTTCTGGATCTTGTAAATCTGGAGCTGTAGCAATTTCTATTAGCGGTATTCCCAATCTATCTAATCTATAAATAATATAATCTTTGTCTTCGCTAATTTTTCTTGCTGAATCTTCTTCTAAACAAACTGTATCTATTCTTACTTTTCCTTTTGAAGTTTCAATAAAACCATCTGTTGCTATTAACATTGTTCTTTGGAAACCAGATGTATTAGAATAATCTATAACTTGTTTTCTCATAACTTGAATTTGATCTACTGTTTTACAGTTAAGCATTTTTGCAACAGTTAAGGCTAAATTTAATGATTCTTTGTTGATTTCATTTGGCGGTTGCTCATCTATTTCTATTAAACAGGAACTTTCTTTTGGACATTCATAAACTGCATATCTATTTTTTCCTAATTCGTATTTTGCAACTAAATCTTGTTCTCCTAGTTCACTAACTGATGACCTTAGAACTCTTTTTATTTTAGAACCTGCAGATTCTGTTAATAAAGATGGGCATTCACAAAACAGTTTTTTGGTATTCATTTGTCTATGAATTTCTAAACCTGCTTTAAATCCAATTTTTTTGTAATCTTGCATGTCTAGAATTAATTTTGTAGTATTTATATTGTTTACTATAAGCTTACTACTAATGGGTGTTTTGTATTTAATATTTTTTTATCTAAAGTAATTAATTCACATTCCAATAATTCGGCTAAAGCTAAATAAGTAGAGTCATAAATTGTTAAACTATATTTTATAGAAATTTCTACTATCTTTTCCATTAATTTATTAGAAATTTTACACACATTTAATTGAAATTTTTGTAATTCGTCTATTACTTTATTTAAATCTTTTTTATTATCTGATTTATAATTTAAAGCATTTAATATTTCATATAAAAATAGATCTGGTATAATTAAATCTATATTATTATCTGTATGCAATTTTAATAAATTTCTTGCTTCTTCAGTTTTTTCTTCTGCAGAGAACCATTTAACACCAATATTTGCATCAACTATTTTCTTTTGTCTCTCCATTCTCTAATAATCTCCACTCCAGACTTTCCTTTGAAAACTTTTTCTTTGATAATTTTTTCAGATTCTAAAAATGCATTTTTCGCTTTATTTTTATCAAATTTTCTTTCTTCTAATTCTTTTAATTTATTTTTAATAGTATTTCTAATTACTCCGCTCCAATTTATTTCTTCATGAGTTTTCATTGCTTCCCAAGTTTCGTTTTCTACTTTTACATTAATACTTTTTGTCATAAATCTATTAAATTTAGGAAATTTATATACTTTTCTATACGTTATAATTTATAACTTTTTCCCAGTATTTTATGAAAAATTTACATAGTCAAGAATATATTTATTTTTAAATACTAATTTACTTATTATTTATATGACTGAAGAATTCTTTGCTGAAATAGATCAAGATGATAATGTTATTGCTGTTCATCCTAAGGCTAAATTAAAAGAATTGAAGTTTAGACATAGAATTATAATTGTTGTTCCTAAAGCTAGTGATAATAAGTTTATTTTTTCTAGAAGAGCTAAAGAAAAATTTCCTTTTCCTGATGTCTGGGTTTTTGCTATGGGTGGAAAAGTTAGAGCTGATGAAACATATGAACAAGCTTGTGAAAGAGAAATGGAAGAAGAAATTGGTTTTAAGACTAAAGTAGAATATGTTATAACCTCTAAATTAGATTTAGAACAAGAAAAAGCAATTGTTAAAATTTATACAACAAAAGAACCTATGGATTTAGATATTATAAAATTAGATCCTACTGAAGCACAATTTGTTCAAGCTTTTTCAATAGAAGAAATGGATAAAATTTATACAACAAAAGAACCTATGGATTTAGATATTATAAAATTAGATCCTACTGAAGCACAATTTGTTCAAGCTTTTTCAATAGAAGAAATGGATAAAATTATACAAGAAACTCCAGATCAATGTGCTCCTACTTTTAGAAGACATTTTGAAGTTTTTAAACAAAGTTTTAAGAATTAATTATTTTTTTATTCTTATCATTAATTTATTAAATTTGTCTGGTTCTTCATACATTGGATTATGAGCTGATTTTTCAAACCAAATTAATTCTTTTTTTGGAGCTTGTAATTTTTCCAAGTATTCTTTTGCAATTAAAGAAGGAGTTTGATAATCATGTCTTCCAACTGCAAAATAAACAGGAACTTTGATTTCTTTAATTAAATTAAACATATTAATATTTACCATTTCTTTCCATAGACATTTCATTGAAAATAAATTAGATTTTTCATAATTCATTAATTCTCTAAAACTATATTCTTTAGATCTTACTAAAGCTCTTGAAAGTTTACTTAAATTTGATTCACCATATAAAGAACCTCCAAATTTATGCACCCACCTACGAAATACTGTTACTTTATCCAAATATTCTTCAGAATTATTAGGAATGTCTTTTATATTTTTTAATTCTTTTATTGCTTTTTTATTTTCTTGGTCTATTGCTGCAGTTAATAAAAAGTTGTAGACTATTCTTTCTGCTCTTTTTGGATCTAAGAAAGGAGCTACTCCAACATAAGAATGAACTAGCTCTGGATATTTATGAGTAAATAATAAGCCTAGAATTGTTCCAAATGAATGACCAATTAAGTAAACTTTTTTCTTTTTAAATTTTTTAGTTACGTATAAAGTTAATTTATGTAAATCATCAACTAGATTTTTTAGAGTTATTGTTTCTTTAGCTAAAGTCCCATTATAAAAAGATTTACAAGTTCCTCTTTGGTCCCAGTTTACAACAATAAAATTATTTTCTAATTTTTTGTTAAAATGGTTAAATAAACCCATTTCTGAACAACCTGGGCCACCATGTAAAAATATTAATAGCGGGTTTTTAGTAGATTTGCCTCTAATTAATACAGTTTGTTTTAAATCATTTAAAGAAATTTGTTCAAATTCTGCAAAACTTTCAACTAAAACTTTCTTGTTTTTGCCTTTAAACTTGGCTGTTACTGCCTTTTTTATTTTATTTTTCTTTTTAATAAACTTTTCAAACATTTTATTTCTTATTTTCAATACTTTAATTACTTTTTATATATTTGCAATATAGAAAATTTTATAACTTTTGTTTTATTTACTTTTCTATGACTGGTAAATTAGTTGTGGCTGGATCTTTAATATTTAATGATAAAGATGAAGTTTTGCTTTTATTTAGAAAAGATCATCAACATTATGAAACTCCTGGTGGAAAAATTAATGATGAAGATTGTGAAGATCCTAAAAATAGAAAAATTGAAGATTTGAAGAGAACTGCTGAAAGAGAACTATATGAAGAATTAGGGAGCGATATTAGGTTTGAAGATTTACAATATTTTACTAAAGTTGAATTTACTATTCCTGATGGAAGAAAAGCAATTGCTCATAAATTTGTTACTAAATTAATTTCTGGAAAGCCTAAGATTAATGAACCTGAGGTTTTTAGTAAGTTTGATTGGTTACCTATTAAAGATTTAGATAAATATCCTGTTTCTCCTGATTTAAAATTATTAGCTCCTATTTTGAAAAGTATTTAATTAAATTTTATTGTGATCCGCTGATATTAATTAATTTTTCTGCATTTTTATATGCAAATTTTTCTTGAACATTTGGACTTAATTGCGCAATAAATGCTCTTGCAATTTTCACTTGCATTTGCCCAACTTCTAAATCATAATTCCATACAGCATCACCACGATCAGTTCCCCAAATAACTTGATCTGGATGTTTTTCAATAAGAGGTTTCCAGTAACTAACTGCTTGTTGGACAATCTTATCAAACTTATTGTTTGCATTTTTCAAATAATTATCTTTACTTTTTCCAACGTACATCTCAAAAATCTCTCTCTCTCCACCAAAAAATTCATCAATCCCATAATAGGCATTAGGATATTTGTTAAGTATGTCATCAACTTCGTTAACAGAGAGCTGATCTCCATGCCAAATAAAGTTTATGTCTGGATTTTGTTTTAATACTCTTTCAAAATTATCTTTATCTCCATCACCTAAATGGAAATATACTAATAAATTATTTTCTCTAATAATTGGATATATTTGAATTAATCTAGTTGAATCTGGAGGAAGAGCTTTAGACCCGCCATTTTCCCTTTCATATAAACCAATTTCGCCATATCCTTTGAATAAATTTGGATATACTTTAAGCATTTCTGTTAATATTTTTGCATCTACTGTTGGAAAACCATCAGGTTCATTATCATTACCTGAAGACATTATAAATGGTGTAAATAATTCTGGATATTGACTCATTGTTTTATTCCAAATTTTTAATAAATGCAACGATATTTCTCCTTCATACACAGGGAAGAAAGCAAAATTCTTCATTGTACCTTCATTTTTTAAATTACATGCAATTTCACTCATTTTAATATTATATCCTAATTTTGCCATAGGACCACCAAACCTTCCTTCTTGCATTTCTTCAATCTCTTCTCCTGGGCTATCATCTGGAATAGCAGGTATGTGTAAGTGTGTATCTATTAATGGACCGTTATAATAAAAAGAAGGGTATTCTACTTTTGTAATTTCTGGACAAGGTGAAGTTGCTAAAGCTGCTTCGATTCTTTGATTCCATACTTGATCTTCAAAACTAAGTTCAATTTCTTCTTCTGTTTGTTCTTCTTCAGTTTTAATT
>Ga0209542_10007273_pt1 | contig 21156 bp, 27 predicted proteins | sample RifCSPhighO2_01_FD_184028 | JGI IMG/M metagenome (GOLD analysis project Ga0209542, IMG submission 184028) | Soil microbial communities from Rifle, Colorado - Rifle CSP2_plank highO2_0.1 (SPAdes) (version 2) | ecosystem: Environmental > Terrestrial > Deep subsurface > Rock core/Sediment ... | reverse complement strand
CTTCTCATGGCTAATTCTTTTTTTGGGCTCTAGTTTTCTCTAGGGTTAATTCACCCAGGAGTTTCTTAAGCTCATCGTTTTCTCTCCTTAGCTTTAGATAATGATTGATAGTTACTCCTCCAGTTACTTTCTTAGCCAGCCAACCACTGATGGTACTGGGAGCTACTCCATGCTCTTTGCTTGCTTCTATTAAAGTTACGCCTTCATTCTTAATACGACTAACTATCTGCTCCTTCACATCAGAGGAGACTTTGTGTATTTTTCTCATACTTTTATCTTAACTTAATTAGTCAAGATTTGTGTGCAGGATTTGGGGGGCCTTCCACCATCAAAATCAGCGGCAATAAAACATGATGTATTTTCGGGCAGTATCGGATAAATTCCGACAACATGGCTTCCGAGAAGATGTTTTTTAACAACATCTTTGCTTAAAGGTATAAGCTTCTTATTTTCGAAATTTTTCATTGAGCCGCCACGTCGTTTATGTGCCATGAATTCGTCCCAATTAAACTCATAAGCTGGACCGTATCCAGACCGGCCGTCTTTTTCCCAGCGACGTGCATACACCTCAGTTCTTCCTCGGAACAGTGACATATACAGCTCAAGTTGTTGTTCGTTGATTGAAATCATAGGGATTGGCCATAATAGCTTGCTTTCACCTATTATGCATATTATACTACTTGTACTATGCAGAAAAGGGATAAACTGCATAATACGATATAAATACTATGCTAAAAGCTACAGTTTCCAAGCAAAAACAGGACAGGGACAGGCTTCTTTCGCTTCCTTACGTAGAGCGAACCAAAGAGAAGGATGCTCAAAAGTTGATGTCTTCTGACCTCATAAAGGTCATTTTAGGTCCCCGTCGAGCAGGTAAATCTGTCTTTGCCTTGATGCTTCTCAAGGCTCATAACTTCGCATACTTTAACTTTGACGATGAATCGCTCCCCGGAGAAGAAAAGATTGACCTTGATGAACTTCTTTCGGAACTCAAGCAAGTCTATGGAGACACCAAATATATCTTCTTTGATGAAATACAAAATCTTCCGAATTGGGAACTCTTCGTCAATCGCTTGCATCGATCAGGTTATAACTTGGTGCTGACAGGGTCCAATGCTTCTCTACTTTCGAAAGAACTCGCTACACACCTCACCGGCAGACATATTCCTATAGAAATACTGCCGTTTGATTTTAGAGAGATTTTGAAAGCCAGACAGCATGAAGTTTCGGTCGACAAACTTTTGCTCCCCGATGAAAAAGCAAAACTTCTTGGATACCTGACGGAGTACATGACGAATGGTGGTTATCCGGAGATTGTGACGAAAGATGTTGAGCCTCGGGGCTATCTTGACGTGCTGTTTGATGCAGTCCTTTTTAAGGATGTAATTAAGCGACACAAAGTCCGCTTTTCTAAGCAGATAGACAATCTTGGGTCCTACCTGATAAACAACGTTTCCAATCCATATACTGCAAGAAAACTTGCCAGTGTTCTAGCCTTTAAGAGCGATGTTACTGTGGCTAAATACCTCGGCTATCTTACCGAAGCATATTTGATTTTTTCTTTGGATCGACATTCGACGAAAGCCGGTGCCAGACTGCAATCGCCGAAGAAAACATACGTAGTGGACAATGGCCTAGTAACTGCAAAGGCAGTCCAGCATTCTCCTGACACTGGCAAGCTCATGGAAAATCTTGTTTTTACAGAACTGGTAAAACGAGGCAATCAAACCAGTCGCGAATTATTTTATTACAAAACTCGCAATGATCGGGAGATAGATTTTGTGCTTAAAAATGGATATCAAGTAGTGGAGCTGATACAAGTCTGCTATGACCTGACGAACCCCGATGTCGAACAGAGAGAAACGAAAGCATTATTTGAAGCAAGTGATGAGCTGAAAGTCAAAAAACTGACCGTGCTCACATGGGACGAAAAGAGAGAAGTAAAAAAAGATGGCAACGTGATACAGCTTAAGCCGTTATGGGAATGGTTACTTGAAAATAAGATATGAAAATAAAAGATTTGCCAAAATCAGATAGACCTAGAGAAAAGCTCATAGCGAAAGGAGCTGAGAATTTGAAGGACTCCGAGCAAGGCGGAGACGCTTCAAAATTGAGCAATGCGCTTGATCTGGTAACCGATGCCTAGAATTACTTTCCGCACGAGATACTTGGCGGTATCTCCCCGGCCGAGAAACTGCTAGAGCATCACCAAAAACAAATAGAATTAACATTCTCACATTCTTGAGAATATGAGAATGTTCAAGTGACAGAACGGCTGAAAAAAGATATAATAAAACTCATAATTGATAAAGTGGTGATCGAAGGCGAGAGTGTCAGGATTTTTGCCACCATCTCTCTGCCGAATAAGATTCACGAACGGGAAATGGATAAAACTGACATTCCCGGTACTTCTAATGGGGCTACCTTAGGCCCAGTGAACGAAACGAATATGGCCAGAATTTGGAACAAACACAAACAATCAAATACCCCTCTTAAAAGAAAGGTCTTCGTCGGCTTATCAGGCGGGGTGGATAGCGCTGTTACAACTGCCTTGCTAAAGAGAGCCGAAGTTGATGTTGTGGGGGCGTTTATCAAGACCTGGTATCCGGAATGGCTACCTAATAATTGTGGTTGGAGAGAAGAGCGACGCGACGCCATGCGTGTGGCGGCCCACCTTAATATCCCGTTTGTTACCATTGATTTGGAAAAGGAATATAAAAAAAGTGTGGTTGATTATATGATTGCCGGGTACAAGGCAGGGCGCACGCCAAATCCGGATGTAATGTGCAACAAGGAAGTGAAGCTTGGTGCTTTTTTACGCAAAGCGCTTGCCATGGGTGCAGACTATATCGCCACCGGACATTACGCGCAAAATCAGGCACTAGATACTAGGTATCAGTTGCTAGCAGGAAAGGATAATACAAAAGACCAATCGTATTTTTTGTGGACATTTACCCAAGAGCAACTTTCAAAAGTAATTTTCCCCGTCGGGCATTTACTAAAGAGCGAAGTACGAGAACTAGCGAGGCAATTTAAGCTGCCAGTGGCCGAGAAACGAGACTCGCAAGGCATCTGTTTTTTGGGACATGTGGACACGAAGGACTTTCTTGCTCACTACATCAAACATAAGTCTGGCGATGTATTGAACGATGCTGGTAAAAAAGTAGGCGAGCACGCTGGAGCCATTTTTTATACGCTTGGCCAACGATATGTTCCAACCGAAACCACATCACATACAGAGGGGAACCCTCTGTATGTGATTGCGAAAAATACCGATAGAAACACACTCACGGTTTCAAAAAACCCAAAATCACCCTCCACACAGTTTAACCGGTCGGGTAAGTTGTATGTGTTGAGGGATGTGAACTGGATTTCTGGCTCTCCTGACCTAGTACCTAGAACCAAGTACACAACAGCCAATATTCGCTATCACGGCGAGAAGCACGCAATTACAGGTATCGGATACCTGGAAGTTGGTCGCTGTGAAATTTGTTTTGTCGAACCGGTTCTCGTTGCTCCCGGCCAGTCTGTGGTTTTCTACGACGGCAATGTCTGCCTTGGCGGCGGTGTGGTAGAATAGTCATATAGATTAATAGATGAACACAGTAGAGGTTCGGCAAAAGTATTTAAATTTTATGAAGGCGCGGGGACATGCGGTAGTGCCTTCGGCTGGGTTGGTGCCCGAGAATGATCCGACGACATTATTTACGGGAAGTGGCATGCAGCCGATGCTCCCCTACTTGTTGGGGAAGAAACATCCAAATGGAGTGCGCGTTACAAACTCTCAACGCTCGTTCCGGGCGCAAGATATTGAGGAAGTGGGAGATAACCGCCACACTACTTATTTTGAGATGCTTGGTAACTGGAGTTTTGGCGATTATTTCAAAAAGGAACAGCTTGCATGGTTCTACGAATTTCTAACTAAAAAAGTCAGCATAAGTTCTGATAGGATTTCAGTAACATGCTTTGCCGGCGATGAGCAGTTTGGACTACCGAAAGACTTAGAGTCGTATGAGATTTGGAGGAATTTGGGTATCCCAGAGGAGCGGATACTTTTTTACCCCAGCAAAAATAATTGGTGGAGTCGTGGCGGGCCACCCGAAACCACACCAGTTGGTGACCCGTGCGGACCAGACTCGGAAGTTTTCTATGATTTTGGGCTAGAGCTTGGTCTGCACGAACAAAGCACATGGAAGAACGAGAAATGTCACCCCAATTGCGATTGTGGTAGATTTATGGAGATTGGCAACTCTGTTTTTATGAAGTACAAGAAAGTCTCGGATACTAAGTTTGAGCTTCTGCCTCGCAAAAATGTTGATTTCGGCGGAGGTTTAGAGCGTATCACTGCCGCTAGTAATAATGACCGCGATGTTTTTAAACTGGATATTTTCGCTACTTTCCGCGCCCACCTCGAACAAGTAAGTGGTAAGCAATACGGAAGCTTAGCTTCCGCGGAAACTAAGCTTCCACTAATAAGATCATTTAGGATTGTGATGGATCATGTGCGGGCAGCTCATGCGCTCATTGAAGATGGCGTGCGGCCAAGCAATACCGAACAGGGCTACATACTGCGCAGACTCTTGCGCCGTGCGATTGTGCACGCAGACAAATTGGGAGTTGCGCCCGGCACGTTACTTGAAGCCCCGAAGAGTAACCCTTCAGGAACCGAAGGGTTACTCTTCGGGGTCATGCGTGATGAAGAAAGTAAATTTAGGCGAGCGCTTGATCGTGGCATGCAAGAGATAAAGAAGGGCGAGCGAGATGTATTTAAGCTAGTTACAAGTTACGGGTTGCCAGTGGAGGTTCTCAAGGAGTTCATCGAAGTTGATGAGGAAAAGCTCAAGAAGCAGGTTGAAGGACACCAAGAACTTAGCCGGGCTGGGAGTGAGCAGAAGTTTAAGGGAGGATTGGCAGATACGAGCGATATGAGCGTGAAGTATCACACTGCTACGCACTTGCTCCAGCAGGCGCTTAGAACAGTGTTGGGTACTCACGTGTATCAGAAGGGGAGCAATATTACACCAGAGCGTCTGCGTTTTGACTTCTCGCATCCAGACAAGATGACTAATGAGCAAAAGAGTAGAGTTGAGGAGATTGTGAATAAGCAAATAGCGCTTGCTCTGCCCGTCACATACCAAGATTTACCACTGGGTGAGGCTCAAGAACTTGGGGCTATTGGCTTATTTGAAGAAAAGTACGGAGACCCTGCTTCAGTCAGCGGGGCGGGTAAAGCGCGTGTGTATAAAATCGGCGATTTCTCACTTGAGTTTTGCGGTGGACCGCATGTAATGAACACAAAAGAGTTAGGAGAGATATCACTTGGAGACCGGGTAACTAAGTTGAGATTTGTGATAAGGAAGGAAGAGGCTGTAAGTAGCGGTGTGCGGAGAATCAAGGCGGTTTTAGAGTCTTAAGGTAGAACTTAACGCCAATATTGGATAGAATAACTTTATGGGTAAAGATAGTCTACGTGTTTTCCTAGACATTAGGAGTGGTAGTGTCGGATTGGCCATTGTGCGTTTTGCTAGTAATGGAATATTGAAAGACGTACCCGAGGTTATTTTCTGCATCCGTAAGCATTTACCCTTCATCCAGAAGTCAAAAAATGAAAGATTGCTATCCACAACAATAAACGTAGTAAGAGAGGTTTTAATTACAGGTAGAAAGCATGTGCAAAAAGATTTTAAGGAGGTGCACGTTACCTTCGGTCCTCCGTGGTACTTTTATGAAACTCAAACAATAAAGCACGCGAGCGAAAAGGAAACAATCTGCGATAAAAACTGGTTTAAGAAAATAGCAGACTCTGAAGTTGAAGCATTCATATCAAGAAATTTCCACAATAGAAAGCCGGACATTATAGAGAAAACGTTACTTCGCGCTACTCTAAACGGCTATGAGACGAGTAGTCCCCTTACCGGCGCCGCGAAGGAATATGAATTCACTTTTTATATAAGCGCAGTTGAATCGTCAACCACGAATTCCATAAGAGGAAGTATTTCTGAAATATTGGGCATCTCCGAAGTAAAAATGCATACCATGGCCCCACTTTGTTTGTCGGCCGTCCTTTTTATTTTTGAAGGAGTAGTTAAACAGTATATGGTTGTTGACCTTGGAAACGAGATTACTGAATTCTTCCTTGTGCGGGACGAACTAATTATTACAAGTTTCTCCATCCCGTATGGCCAACACAGTGTTATTAAGGAAATTTCCAAGGACCTTAGAGTCAGCCCCACTGTTGCTCAGTCAATTTACAAATCGTATCTAGATGGAGTCCTTATCTCAACACACAAATATATGGTGGAAAACTCACTTAAGCGCGCGAGGGGTTTGTGGGCGGATTTAACAGTAACCGCATTGCGAGATATATCAGCACAATACATATTATCTTCGGTTATAATTTTAGTGGGTATGAAAGAAAACAGCAACTTTTACAAAAGTGTTCTGGAGGGCAAGGAACTTGGTGACATTTTTCCGAAACAAAACCCGCTGGATATTAGAATTTTAGTAGCAGAGGACTTGAAACTGAAAAGTGGAACAACGGTAACCGGAGGTAAATTGGACCTATTTCTAGCCATGGAGATATCCTCTATTGATAAATCAGACCGATTCAAGTATCCTTAATTTATGGATAAGAGAATTGTAAAAGATATAATTAGCGATGGGGTAAGCAACAATATGGGTTCAGTGGGCAATATCAAACACTCTTTCTTGACACGTGAGCATAGAGAAGAGAGAAAGAGTAAATTAATCAACCGAGAATTGTTGGAAAAACAAACTGGGATAGATGGGTCTGGCAAAATAAAACGTTTCTCTTGGCAAAAAGGTGGCGCGATACTGATTGTTGTTGTGGTGGCAATTTTCGCTTGGTTTACACTGAATCCCAAAGCCACAGTTGATATTATTCCAAAATCAAAGATTATTGAGATAGATTCTACCTTAAAAGCTTATCGCAAGCCCGAGACGCCTCTTATCCTTGGATTCTCTGTTAAGAGTACGGAGAGCACCGAATCGTTGGAGGTGGAAACGAGTGGCACAAAGTATGTAGAGCGCAAAGCTACTGGAAAATTGACTGTCTTTAACGCATACAGCAAAGAGCCCGTGAAAATAATCCCAAACACTCGTTTTAAAAGCGTTGAAGGGCGAGTGTTTAGAGCGCGTTCTTCATTCTATATTCCCGGAATGGGCAAGGTAGATGGAAAAGATGTACCCGGGAGTATAGACATAGTAGTTACGGCTACTTTGCCCGGAGCCGAATACAACATCGGTCCTGGAGAGTTTAACTTACCCGGACTTAGTGGTTCAGATATGCAAGGCAAAATATACGCAAAGTCTGTTACTTCGTTGTCGGGTGGTTTTAAGGGAGAAGCTCCAGTAATTTTAGATTCAGACCTAGATAGCGCAAAAAGGTTATTGCAGAGCAAGATAGACGCTATTTTAAAAGAAAAAATTAAAGAAACTATCACAGGGAACGATTTAATGCTGGAAAATACGCTTAACACAGACTACAAGTTTGATGAGTATGAAAACTACGAAGCTAAAGAGAGAGGAAAGAGTGCCCTCAAAATGACTGGAATAATAAGCGTAATTACTTTAGATAAGTCAGCTTTTTCGCGCTCTTTAGTAAGACGGGAGCTTTCTGGTTTAGGCGACGAGATTGTTAACATAGATAATTTCCAAGATTTGAAATTTGAATTGAGCTCTTACGATAATCTAAGCTCTGTCAAGGATTTGTCTATCAGGGTAAGAGGCCAAGTAATGTTTGTGTGGCAATTTGACATTTCTTCACTTACAAAAGACTTAGTGGGTATTCCCAAAACCGATTACTCTTCTGTTTTTGCAAATTACCAAGGGATTGAATCGGCGGTTGTTAACGTAAGACCTTTCTGGCGATACTCATTTCCAACAGCTTCGGACGACATTATTGTGAAAGTAGCAACTAGCTCTAGTTCCGGACTGATACCTTGACGATAAGAGCCAATATTTGCTATTATGTCTTTCGCACATTGTAATGGTAAACGGTCCTGATAATAGTACAGAATCAGTGCAGGGTCTGGTGTTAGAAGCGCTCCCAAGCGCTAACTTCAGAGTAAAACTTGATGGCGACAAGGAAATTGTGGCTTATTTGTCAGGCAAGATGCGTTTGCATAGGATTAGAGTCCTTGTTGGAGACAAAGTGACTTTAGCCCTAGACCAGTATAGAAAGAGAGGACGTATAACCAAGCGGCTCTGATTTATTAAGATAAGAACATAAATATGCGCGTGAGAGCGTCAGTTAAAAAAAGATGTCCAAAGTGCAAGGTTGTTCGAAGACACGGCAAACTTTATGTTATATGTCCAAAAAAGAGGCATAAACAGAAACAAGGATAAATTAATGAGATTCGCGGGTATCACAATTCCAGAAAAGAAAAGACTTGAGATTGGACTCACGTCCATCTATGGTATTGGGCGTAATTTGGCCAAAACCATACTAAGAGAGGCAAAGGTGGATATGGGCGCTAAACCTGAAAACATAACTATTGAGATGGAGGCAATGATACGGAAGCATCTAGATGAACACAAAGTAGAGGGTGAATTAAAGAGAGAAGTAGCCGGTAACATTAAAAGATTAAAGGATATAAAAGCTTATAGAGGTTTGCGACACACTAGAAAGCTACCTGTGCGTGGCCAGAGAACAAAAACAAATTCCAGAACAGTCAGGGGTAACGTAAGAAAAACAATGGGTTCTGGCAGAAGAAAATTAGATAAGAAATAGTTAATATATGGGAAAGAAGAGAATAACTGACGAAACAGAGGGGAAAGTTGCCCAAAGTGGCAACCCAAAAGTAGCGTCCGCTAGGAAGTCTGGGCGCAGGCAATCAAGTACCGGAGTTCTTAATATTCAATCTACCTACAACAACACAAAGCTTATGTTATGTGACCCAAGGGGAAATGCATTGTCATGGTCTTCTAGCGGTTCTTTGGGTTTCAAGGGTGCCAAAAAGGGGACACCCTTTGCGGCTAGTAAGGTTGGAGAAATTATGGCAGAATCTGCCATAAGTATAGGAATGAAAGAAGTTGACGTCAAGATAAGTGGTGTTGGAGCGGGTAGGGAATCTGCCCTGCGCTCTTTTATGGCTAAGGGAATAGGTGTGATGTCAATAAGCGACATAACACCTATTCCACACAACGGTCCAAGAGCTCCAAGAGCAAGAAGAGTGTAAAAGTATGCGCATAGGACCCAAATATAAAATTTGCAGAAGATTAGGCAGTGGCCTATTTAGTAAATGCCAAACAACGCGCTATGCCGTATCTGAAGGAAAGAAGAAACCGAATTTTGGGCAGGCCCGCAAACATCGTTCTGTTCGCACGGAATATGGCAACCAACTAATGGAGAAACAGAAACTGCGTTTGTCCTATGGTCTTAATGAACGTCAATTAGTGAATTATGTTCTTAAGTCAAAAAGGAAAAGGGGGGTGTTACCGACAAACGAAGTATTTAGAATGTTAGAAATGCGCTTGGATAATGTCGTGTATAGAGCGGGGCTTGTTCCCACGCGACGGTTTGCAAGACAAACAATAACCCATGGACACATATTGGTAAACGGAGTTAAGGTGTCTAGCCCGTCATACGAACTTAACCCTGGAGATGTGGTTACATTGCGAACAGCTAGCAAGCAAAAGGGTCCCTTTAGGGATAGAAGCGAATTTCTGAAAGACTACATCCCTCCAGACTGGATTAGTTTTAACAAGGAACTCATTGTAGCCACAATAAATAACAATCCAATTAAACAGGAACAGAGTCCGGATATAAATTTGTCTTCAATAGTGCAGTTTTATAGTAGAGTATAAATAATCCACATCATGTCAAATACAAACGTCATCTTGCCATCCAAGCCAAAGGTAATTTCCGAGAAGGGGAATACAGGGGTATACGAAATTGAGAACTTATATCCGGGTTACGGCTACACCTTGGGTAATGCGCTTCGTAGAATAATATTATCATCCATACCGGGTGTTGCGATAACATCTGTTAAAATAGAAGGGGTTGAGCACGAGTTTTCTACCATGGAGGGCGTAAAAGAGGATGTCATCACATTACTGCTTAACTTAAAGAAATTGCGTTTTAGGATCTCCACGAGCGAAGCTCAAAAAGCTTATCTTAAAGTACATGGGCAGATGGATGTTACTGCCGGAGACATCGAGGTTCCGGGTCAAATAGAAATTGTTGATAAAAAAGCCCCAATAGCAACACTAACATCCAAGAATTCTAAGTTGAACATTGAGTTAGTGATAGAAAGTGGCATCGGCTACGCCCCAAAGGAGGTCATCCATAGAGAAAAAATGGAGATAGGCTCTATTGCTTTGGATGCAACTTACACGGCTGTAAGGAGAGTGAACTATGAAGTGGAAAATATGCGAGTTGGGGACAGGACTGATTTTAACAGATTGCGTTTGGTAGTAGAGACGGACGGAATTTTGAGTGCCAGGGAAGTGCTTGAAACGTCTATCTCAATAATGATTAACCAACTTAGGGCGATAGTCGGATTTCAGGAGGAAAGAGAGCCCAATTTAGAAGGCGACGAGGGGTCGTCCGACGTTATGGCAAGCAATACCTTTTCAGACAAGATGAAGGCGAAAGTAGAGGAGCTTGGCTTGAGTACTAGAACTTCCAATGCGCTTATTAGGTCGGGTGTTAAAACTCTAGGTGGTCTGTTGAGGAAATCAAGGGAAGACCTATTTTCTTTTGAGGGGATGGGGGAGAAGGCGGTTGGAGAAATAGAAGAAATGCTCGTCCTAAAATCTCTAGGCTTAAAGAAATAGATAGAATGCGCCATCACAACAATAAAAGAAAATTCGGCAGAAAGAGAGATGGGCGAAATGCTCTGCTTAAATCTTTAGCAGAGGCTCTAGTTACAAAAGGAGGGATAAGGACTACACTGGCAAAAGCAAAAGAACTTAGACCCTATGTTGAGAAGATGGTTACAAAACAAAAGTTTGGGTCCATAGCAATGTCCCAAAAAGTTAAATCAATTGGCACCTCAAGCAGAAAGGGTGGCTACACAAGGATTAGTAAATTGCCGAGAAGGTTCAGTGACTCTGCTAAAATGGCCATTATTAAATTTGTATGAACAGGCAAATAAATACAACGACGATAGATGCAACAGGAAAGAGCATGGGTAGGTTGGCAACCCTAGTGGCTATAGCGTTGAGTGGCAAAGATAAACCAGGATTCAGTCCAAGAAAATTATCAAACATTAGAGTAAGGATAATAAATGCTTCCAAGATTAATTTAAATGCTAAAAAAATAAGGGAGAAGGAATATGTATCCTACACTGGATACCCCGGAGGTTTGAAGAAAGCGAGTTTGGGCGCCAAGATTAAGAAGTTTAGCTTTCAAGGACCTCTTAAGCATGCAATTAGGGGAATGTTACCATCAAATAAACTCCGAGACCCTCGTTTGATGAATTTAAGTATTGAAAATTAATATGCGGAGTGAAGACAGGTATTTTGAGTCAATAGGCAGAAGAAAAACAGCCAGAGCTCGTGTAAGACTCTACCCATCCCCATCAAGCGCGTTGATTGAAATAAACAGCAAGAAATTGGACATCTATTTTCCGACAGAAGCATTACGGGAAATTGCCATGAGAACCTTTGTGGTTGGAGCTAAGTTTAGAGTATCTGCAAGACTCTCGGGTGGAGGTATTCATTCTCAAGCCGAAGCTTTGGCTCACGGTTTGGCAAGAGCCTTCTGTTTGGCACTCCCAGAATCTAAAATTGCCCTGAAGAAAAGTGGGGCTTTATCTAGAGACTCACGCTCCAAGGAACGTCGCAAATTCGGCCTTAAAAAAGCCCGCAAGAGCCCCCAATGGTCCAAACGCTAGTCCCCAGTTTCCAAGGACGGTCCTTGGGAGCCTCAACATACCCGCAATTTGACAGAAAGTAAATAAGGCTTAAAATAAGGGTATGGATGATGATTTGAAAAATGAAAATAACGAGAGAATAGAAGATGAGGCGGGTGAGGTGAATTTGACTACGGATGAAGACAGCGCTGATACCGATATCGCAAAACTCAAAGAGAAACTAGTGAAGGCCAAGAGCGATTTAAGGGAATGCCAAAGAGAGAAGAAGGAATATTTAGACGGCTGGCAGAGAAGTAAGGCTGATTACATAAACTTCAAAAGGGAGGTAGCGGAAAGAGATAAGGGTTCGCAGACGAGAACAACGGAGCGAGTAATCAAAGAGTTATTACCCGTGCTGGAAAGTATGGACAAAGCCCGGGCTTGGGTTAAAGACTTGACGCCCATTGAAACACAATTCCTTACGATACTCAAGGAATTTGGTCTGGAGCAGTTTGGTAAAGTGGGTGAGGCGTTTGATCCCAGTAAATACGAATCAGTAGGCATGATGGAGGTTGATGAAAGTGATAAAGAAGATATAATAATGGAAGTTGTGAGTGTGGGTTATATTATCGCTGGCAAAGTGCTTAAACCCGCGACAGTGAAAATAGGAGTATTTAAGAAGCAGACATTTCATTAGTAATTAGAAGTTAGGAATTAGAAATTATGGCAAAAATTTTAGGTATAGATTTGGGAACAACAAACTCAGCCGTCGCTATTATTGAAGGTGGTGAGCCAAAAATTATAGACAATGCGGAGGGTAACAGAACCACACCGTCAGTTGTGGCAATGTCAAAGACAGGTGAGAAAATAGTGGGTCTTCTTGCAAAACGTCAGGCGGTAACAAATCCCAGCAATACAGTATATGGGATAAAAAGGCTAATGGGCCATCGCTTTGACGACCCAGAGGTAAGCAAGGATGTAAAATCTTCTCCTTTCAAAATAAAACAGGATGGCGATGGTGTAGTGATTGATATGGGTGGAAAAAATTACAGGCCAGAGGAAATTTCGGCCATGATTCTTCAGAAACTTAAGCAGGATACGGAAGCTAGACTGGGAGAGAAAATAACCGAGGCTGTCATTACGGTGCCAGCTTATTTCAATGATTCTCAAAGGAACGCCACCAAAAATGCCGGGCAAATTGCGGGTTTCAATGTAAAAAGGATATTAAATGAGCCCACGGCCGCCGCCCTAGCCTATGGCTTTAATAAGCGCAAGGATGAGAAGATAGCCGTTTTTGACTTTGGTGGCGGAACTTTTGATGTTTCTATTTTAGATATCGGAGGCGATGTGATTGAAGTTAAATCAACCGACGGCGATTCTCATATGGGCGGGGAAGATATTGACCGCGATGTGGTGAACTGGATTGCGGAAGAGTACACCAAAGAATCCGGCATTGATGTAAGGAGGGACCCCTTAGCTCTCCAGAGATTGAAGGAGGCCGCCGAGAAAGCGAAACACGAGCTCTCCTCAACAACCCAGGCCGAGATAAACATACCTTTCATAACATCTGACAGTTCTGGACCAAAACATCTCTTGATGAAGATGAGTCGAGCCAAACTTGAATCAATCACCAGACCTTACGTTGACCGTTCAATCGAGATTACCAAAAGAGCTCTCAAGGCGGCAAATCTAGATATAAGTCAGATTGCCGACATAATTTTAGTTGGTGGCCAAACTCGTATGCCCCTTATCCAAGAAGAGGTTAGGAAGCTTTTCGGTAAAGAGGCGAACAAGTCAATTAATCCCGATGAAGTTGTGGCTGTAGGCGCGGCTATCCAAGCGGGCATTATGCAGGGAGACGTAAAAGATGTCCTCTTGCTTGACGTAACCCCGCTCTCTTTGGGTATAGAAACGTTGGGCGGGGTTATGACAAGGTTGATAGACAAAAATACAACTGTGCCAACTGCGCGCTCTCAAACCTTTTCTACAGCGGCTGATAATCAAACCTCTGTGGAAATACATGTCTTACAGGGGGAACGCGAGATGGCCTCCGACAACAGGACCTTGGGTAGATTCACCCTTGAGGGTATCCCGCCCGCGCTAAGGGGAATGCCCCAAGTAGAAGTCAGTTTTGATATAGATGCTAACGGGATTCTCTCGGTGAAAGCGAAAGACAAAACAAGTGGCAAGGAACAGTCGGTTAAAATAGAAGGTTCAAGCGGACTATCAAAAGATGAAATAGAAAGGATGAAGAGCGACGCGGCTGCCCACGAAGTAGAGGATAAGAAGAAACGCCAAGCCGCCGAGACCCGCAACGTGGCTGATGCCCTCATTTTCACCGCAGAAAAGGCTCTCAAGGACGCCGGGGATAAGGTGCCAGCCGACCTAAAGACAAACATTGAGACGAAGATAGGCGCTTTGCGTGGAGTTAAGGATGCGGGGGAGATAGATGCGATAAGGAAGGCCAGCGAGGAGCTCTCTTTGGAAATTCAAAAGATTGGGGGAGCGATGGGAACCCCGGAGCAGAAGCCTCCCGAAGAGCCTAATGCTAAATGAAAAAAGATTATTACAAAATACTCGGAGTTGATAAGAATGCTTCCGTAGATGACATAAAAAAGGCCTTTAGAAAGCTGGCAGGACAGCATCATCCAGACAGAGGAGGAAGCGAGGAGAAATTTAAAGAAGTGAACGAGGCCTATCAAGTTTTATCCAACGTTCAGAAAAGGGGCGAATATGACACTTATGGGCAGACATTTTCAGGTAACGGTAGGGCGGGGGGCAACGCAGGCTCCTGGGATTTTTCCGGCTTTTCAGGACATAGTGGAGCTGGCCAAGATTGGGACGAGAATATGGAATTTGACCTCGGAGACATATTTAGCGACCTTTTTTCTGGTAGAAGCGGGTCGGCAAGAGGTGGAGGCAGGGGTGCGAGACGGGGCAAGGACATATCAATTGACGTAGAAATTCCATTTGAGGAATCGGTCTTTGGAGCTACGCGCTCTGTGTTAGTGAACAAAACATCATCCTGCCTGTCTTGTGGCGGTTCTGGAGCTACACCGGGAAGCAAAAGTGTAACCTGCGCTAAGTGCTCTGGCAGAGGGGTAATGAAGGAGGCTAGAAGAACATTCTTTGGCGCTGTTACCGTAGAGACTGCTTGCCGAGAGTGTTCGGGTTCCGGCAAAAAACCAGAATCAAGCTGTAAGAGTTGTTCCGGCACGGGAGCCACGCGTCGAAGCGAGGAAATCAGAATAGACGTTCCTCCAGGCATAGAAAATGGCGAGATGATTAGATTGTCAGGGATGGGCGAGTACATAAGCGCGGGTATCCCAGGGGATATGTATGTAAAAATACACGTACGCAAACATGCAACATTTAGGCGCGAAAGGGCGGATATCCACATGGACTTGCCGGTTAAGCTTACAGACGCGCTTTTGGGGGCAACGTATAAAATTGCCAGCATAGATGGTGATAACCTAAGCATCGTTATACCAGAGGGAACAGGTCATGGCACAATTCTTAAAGTCAAAGATAGGGGGGTAATAATAGGTCGGGGAAGGCGAGGGGATATGGTTATAAGAGTTGCTATCAAAATGCCCAGCCGACTTAGCAGAGATGCCCGAGAATTGCTGGCTAAACTCCAGCAGGAGGGTTTATGATGTCAGATAAATTAACCACCTTTCTTCAATTTGCCGCCTCAATTCCCGTTAGATTATTACTGATGTTTTTCAGTGGTTTTATCGTAAAGGGCAAGTCCAACTTAAAAGGCTTAGACAGCTCTCGGGGAGTAATTCTTGTCGCTAACCACAACAGCCAGCTAGATAGCGTCGCCCTACCCTGTTCGTTACCCCTTTTTTCGCCCCTGGCACCGACTTATTTTGTATCTATGGAGAAAAGCAAATACAATGGATTCCCTTTAGGTAAATATTTTTACGGGGGCAAACTTTTTTCCCTCCTCGGAGCTTACGGCATCAAGAAGGGGCTTCGAGATTATGCCGTAACCCTAGCTAAACACATTGAGCTTTTAGGTATGGGCAAGACGGTTATTATATATCCCGAGGGGGCCAGAGTGCCCGGATATATGCTGGGCGAAGCTCACGGAGGGGTTGCCTATTTGGCGAAAGTAAGTGGCGCACCTATAATTCCCATAGCCATAACTGGCGACGAGGATATTCAATGGTATCAGTTCCTTTCTTTCCAAAGAAAACTCAAGCTTATCTACGGCAAACCGATTTATTTTGACGAAATAGACGAACCTAACCTGCCCGAGAATAAACGCTATCACGTGGCCGCTCAAAAAGTTATGCAGGCAATTGAGAGTCTCCTAAAAGAAACATGGGCTAAAGCCCGCATCCCCAAACCCATGCTGGTCAGCAAACCAAACCCAGCAAATCCATAGATATAAAACTGCAGGTAAGATGTCAGTTAAGGGTGTCAGGAACTTTTAACTTTAACCACCTTTTTCAATATGACTAAAATAAATAGAGCTTTAGGTATAGATATAGGTAACGTAATTATTAATCATCGTCTCACTGACAAAGACGATAAAACTTTGCATGAGGAACGTTACTCGACTATTCCTGCCGCCGAAGGAGTATTCGATGCGGTCAAGAAATTGAACGATGAAAAGTTCCATGGAAATATATTCTTGATTTCAAAATGTACTCTGTGGGCACAGGAAAAGATACTTGCATGGTTGAAGGATAATGATTTTTACACAAAAACAGATGTCAAACCGGAAAATGTTTTTTTCTGTCGAGAAAGGCATGAGAAGGACAAGATATGCAAGGATAATAATATAACTTATTTCATTGATGATCGTCTCGAGGTGTTAAGTCACATGGTTGAAACAGCACCAAATTTGTTCCTATATCAATCGGACCAAGCAGAAATAGACGAATACAGGCACTTTCTGCCGAAAGTCACAAGAGTTGAGAGTTGGGCAGAAGTAGTCGAAAAGATTAAATAATTTTATGTCTACTATCGACAAAAATCAGGTAGTAGAAGACCAAATACAGATTCCTACGGAGACTCCCAAGGACGGTCCTTGTCCACTTGACTGGCCATGAACACTCGCTTGCTTTCCACATTTAGGATTTTTGTTATATGTATTTTCGTAGGGTTTTGAGATAAACGCTGTCTAACTCGTGGTCGGCACCTTTTATTTCTATAGCCTTAACTCGATTTTGCTTGGCTATTGCCATACTCCTTTCCTTAAGTAAATCTAACTCCTTTTCTCCAAAGAGCAAGGTAACATTTGTACTTGCTAACTTGGCATACTTCATCCTTCCCATTTCCCTATGCTGGGCAGAGAATATCTGATGAATTCTTTTTCTAGGATACGCCCTTAAGTCAGTTCCGAGAACAGCACTCATCGAGCAGAGAATAACTTTTTTGAATTTTAATTTTTGTGCTAACAGGTAAGCTTGTAACGCCCCGATGGAGAAGCCTATAATCATATCGGTTGATGTGTCGCCAATAATCTGATTTTGAAGATCCGAGACGATCCATTTCAAAGGTTTAGAGCCACCAAGAGCATGCTTTCTATTCCTTGTTGATATCTTAAAAGGAATAAATTCGCCTTTTCTTGCAAAGGAAACAATTTTTTTGTAAGCTGGGTCAGTAAGGCGACCCCCCCAGCCGGGCAGTATGTAGAGTTTTGGTTTAATCTTTATCATGAAATTAGTTGTGGGGTGCCATCACGAGCACCCCACTTGTTAATCTTCGACGTCGACTCAAGCCTCGCCGAACTCACCAGCCTGGGCACCCTTCAGGAAGGCACCCCACTCGTCCTTGGTGAAGAACAAGGTAATGCCGCTCTTGTCCTTGCTGTCGCGAAGAGCCACGCCTTCGGGCTTGACCGCTACCAGTACGCAGGTTTTCGGGTTGTTCTTCGACCAGGAGGACTTGCCGAAGTCATTGTAGTCGACCTTGAAGCTGAATGGAACCGTATTCTTCCGATTCATTTCGTGTACTCCTCTATTGAGGTAGCCGGAAGGATTTCCGACTTCCATAAGTAATGTTCTTAATTTAAAGGACTGTCGTCAAGATGTAACACTATGTTGTGAAATTGAGCTAGGATTCGGCCACTATTGTCTTTTGGCCAATACATCATCAACATTGCAACAGATTGCTATTTTAGCAATCTGTTGGTAGGCTATAACAACGATAGACAAAAGATCAGGAAATTAACATGGCTTTGTTTGAAAGCTTCAACATAAACTTATGTACGAGCACACTTTAAAAAATCTAACCGAGTTTGGTCTTTCGGAAAAGGAAGCCAAAATATATGTTTCCTTGCTTGAGCTTGGGGAGGCGACTGCTTTTGAAATATCGTCTCAATCCGGAATTAACCGTAGCTCTACCTATGTTGTGTTGGAAGCTTTGGGTAAGAAGGGATTGGTCGGCCTTTCGGGAGACAAGAAGGTGCGCAGATACATTGCCGTTTCGCCAGAGGCGATAGCCCAAATGTCGCGTGCAACAGCCAAGAAGCACGGGCAGATTGAAAGCAACATAAAATCCATCCTTCCCGAGCTCAACGCCCTAAACAAAAACCTAGTTCAAAAACCCAAAGTCAGAGTTTTCGACGGCCTGGAGGGGTTGATGAATGCGATGACTGAGTTTCTGATTACTGACAGGGGAAAGCATAATTTATCCACAATGCAAGGTTGACCGAATAGAACTAGTGATATTTAATCACACAAAGGTCGCTTTACTAAGTAACCTCGAAATCATGACTAAAGTAAGTAAATCAAAGAAGGTGGTTAATACTAGTCTTGGGGTGTTGAGGGCCAATGTTTCAAAGTACATAAAGGCATATTCTAAGGAGGATTGCGCAACTCAGTTAAACATGTCAGCTAAGGCAGTTAAGGTCTAGGGTATTGGCACTATAAGTTTAAACTGTTTATACTATTCACCTATTTGTGAATATGTAATTTTTTGTTGCAACCATTATTAAACATGAAGATATTCAACAGAGCTACAATCTCAGAGAATCAACAATCATTACCTATGGCCTTAGGTATAAAAGGGACAGGAAATATCAAGAGTGATTTCGTTAGTGCTCTCAATAGCTTTCAGGGAGTTAGAATGCAATATTCTAACTCCCCCAAATTTACATTTGACGACAAAGACATGATCGCCGGTTTATATAGAGCCCATGTGTTAGAGCAGGTAATTCCAGTAAATAACTTCATCTATACGAATGATGAGAAGAAACGGATCGAGGAAAAAACAAAAGAGGGCATCGACATACTAAGGGGCCTGAATCCGATACTTGTCATGTTATTTGATGAGCTTATCAACCAATTAACTTTTATCAATTCTGACCTACTAGAGGGTGGGTCCGCAACATGCTATGTAGGTTTTATATGGTTAGCTCCCAAGGAAACATGGACAGGTATGTACTACGGTGAATTGCTGTTGCATGAATTTGTCCATAACTCTCTGTTTTTGGAGGATATGATTGGCAATATTTTTCCAAATCCAAAAGAGCTGATGTCAAGGGATGCCATGGCGACCTCAGCCATTCTCAGGTATAAAAGAAATTTTGATAAATCCTATCACTCTGCGCTAGTATCCTCTGCACTCGTATATTACTATGCGAAATTGGGGCTAGAAAAGAAAGCGGACTCATTTGTACTCCCTGCCCTTAAAACTATTCGTGAGTTGAAAAATAACTACCTAAAGCTAAAAGATAAGGGGAGACAAATACTCACACAAAACGGTTTTGATATTCTCTTATCGGCAGAAAAACTTTTGCAGACTAGGGATACCGATATTATAGATAACGAATTGCAAAAATTATAATGGAACATAAAAGACATTCCGAGGAATTTTTCACTGAAGCACGAGATCTGTGGTGGAATGCTGATTATCTTGACTTGCTTAAGAAGCGTCTACGGTTATCACTAGCGAAAAAAGCCCTAGATGTCGGTTGCGGTGTTGGACACTGGGCAAGTATCGTAGCTAGCCTTATCCCCAAATCCGCCACCATTGTAGGTGTTGATATTGAACCTGAATGGATCAAGGAGGCAACAGAACGCACATTGAAAAATAAGGAACGAATAAGTTTTACTCTCGGTAATGCCTATTCTTTGCCATTTCCGAATGAAAGCTTTGATCTTGTTACCTGCCAAACACTATTGATGCACTTAGATAATCCAGTTACTGGTTTAAAAGAAATGGTACGTGTATTGAAACCAAACGGCCTACTACTATGTGCTGAACCGGAAAATCTGTTTAGTATGCTAAATTCATCCTCTACGTTAGACAAGCTAAATCCAGAACAGCTATCGCACTATTTTGAATTCTGGGCACGATACGAAACAGGGAAATGTCTGCTTAAACAAGGCAATAACTCTATTGCACGTAATATCCCGGGGTACTTTGCGCAACTGGGACTTCGCGATATAAGAGCGTATTTAGCTGATAAAACAATACCAATTTTCACACCATACACCGAGAAGCAACAGCTAGTTATGATTGAACAGATGCAGATTTGGGTTCGAAATAGAAGCGGTATTTGGGATATGGAAACTTTGAAAAGAAGTTACATTGCAAGTGGTGGCAAGGCAGATAATTTTATGAGTGATTATGAAGGCGCTCTGGTGATACAAAAACAAATGTTAGGAGACATTGATAAAAATGAGTTCTCCAGTGCCGGTGGGGGCCTGTTTTATGTCTTTTCTGCTAGAAAATGAGACAAATAAAAGTTAGGATGGGAATTTCAACATTTAATTATTCATATTTAGAGCTTTACAAAAAACTTGGGTTTAAGAATCCTGACGGTTGGGTTAGGGCGTTATCAATCCCTAAAATATCTACGCAGAACACCCTGATCCTTGGTTGTGGTACGGGCAATTTACTAGTGCCATTGTTTGATCATGGCTACAATGTAACTGGTATAGATTGCAATCCGATGATGTGTGAATTTCTACGAAAAATTAGACATGGCGTTAATATAGTTGAATCTAGAATAGAGAAGTGGAATAACACCAAGCAATTTGACTTTGTCCTCGCACCTTCGTGTCTATTGAATAACTGCAGCAATAAAACAAGAAAGGGAATTATTGCACGGCTAGCGAATCTATTAAACTGTGGCGCTAAAGTTGGTTTCGAATTATTAGATTGGGATTTTTTTAGACTGAAATCGCAATACATAGAGAGTAATATTGAAGTATTAGTAGAAAAATTAAACCACGAGAAAAGATTGATGAAATGGCAGGTCAAGTACAAGTTCAAGGATGTAGAGTTTATAGAGAATGTGAGCTCGAGACTTTTCACATTAGTTGAACTAAAAAGGTTGCTTAAACCATTCGGTCTATCATACGAGAAAAGT
>Ga0209542_10007271_pt1 | contig 21159 bp, 27 predicted proteins | sample RifCSPhighO2_01_FD_184028 | JGI IMG/M metagenome (GOLD analysis project Ga0209542, IMG submission 184028) | Soil microbial communities from Rifle, Colorado - Rifle CSP2_plank highO2_0.1 (SPAdes) (version 2) | ecosystem: Environmental > Terrestrial > Deep subsurface > Rock core/Sediment ... | reverse complement strand
AGAGGAAACGCGTAATGGATCCAAACGCAACAACGCCAACTCCCAGCAGTGATGGGTCAGCCCCGGCACCAGACAGTGGCAGCATGCCACCGGTCACGCCTCCAGCCGAACCAGCTCCGAGCGAGCCAGCCACACCAGCTCCTGCGGAGGATAGTGCTCCTAGTGAGCCAGCAGGCGGCAGCACGTCGTTTACGCCAACTGAACCTCCCGCTGCAACAGATGCACCGGCAGGGGATGGCTCGACGCCTCCCGAACCCCCAGCTGTCGCCTAGTACAGGCCAAAGCTAAATAAATACCGCTCGAATGAGCGGTATTTATATTGGGAGATGGAATACTTGATTTATTCTACGGTAACTTCGGTGCGAGCAATTGATTTACCGCTGAAGAGTCGTACTTTGCGCGTATTATAAGTAACAACGCCGTCGCGAGCAGCATGAACAGTATAATTGCGGCTCATAAATGTGCCCTTACCAGATCTTTTAGTCATGCCAACTTGACGCACTATAATCTGGCCGGTTTTAACTTTTTCGCCGCCAAATAGCTTAACGCCTAGGCGTTGGCCGGGGCTGTCATGGATATTCTTGCTTGTTCCACCTGCTTTAACGTGACTCATATTTAGTCTACCTTTCCAGCAAGATATGCAAGTGCTAATCTCACATCTGTGGGTGCATTGCTATCGTTAAATCGCTGCATATTGTCATCAAGAACTTGTTTTCTTTCTGATGGGTCTGGCAGGGTATCTAGACTTTCAAAAGCTTTGACATCCGCATGTATCCTAGCAAAAGCTGCCTCAACTTCAGGCGAGGCTGCAGGCATTAAACTTCCTTCATTTCCGAGCATAGATTAGTTCCTCATTAGTGTGACTAGTTCGCGGCCAACAAACTGGCCGGGGCGGTGATAAATTAAATCTATCTCCGCCACATGAACAAAACTTATGCGATTGTACCCCATATCTGTCAAATGGTCAAGAAGGGGTAAATGCATAAAATCATTTTTCGTATGCCAAGCCGGTAAGGCTAAACATAGGCGGAAGCCGGGCTTAGTCTGTCGCGCTAAGTTTTCTAAAAACTTTTTTATAATTGTATTTACGTCTTGCACAGTTTGGCGTAAAACTTCATCCGATGGCGGGGATGTAAAGGGACGTCCAAGATAAGCCTCACTTGCAACTGTCGTAAAATCTTCCCAGGTCTGCGTTATGGCATCACCAGGCTCAAGTTTACAGTTTACAGTTAATAGTTTATAGGTTGAGGAGAGCCAACTAAGGTTAGACTTGGAATATTCAATCATTCGAGGTTCTAAATCGGTACCACGCACTTTATAGCCCATCAACAAGGCTTCTTGCAAAATAACTCCGGTACCACAGAATGGATCAAGCACGGTTGAGCCATTAAAATTTGGTAGAGGTATGACCTCGCCAGCCGGGATGTCGCAGACTGACTGCTTGGCTTCATCTGGCAGCTCGCCAACTGCCAGATTGATTATAATTTGTGCCAGTTTAGGAGGCAGCATACCAACCCTGGCATCACGTTTTGGCCGATCGCGGTCACGGTGAGTATAGGCGGCAATATCCTGAACCTTTACAGTCTGAACGATCACGGTGCTAACGCTATTTTTTATAAAAATTAGCTCCCAGCCAGTCGGTCCTGTTAGCTGATTATGAGTTACCTGCGCACTGCTGAGCTCAGCAGATTTATTGGGTACAACTCGCACATTGCGGCCAGTAGTTTTGATAACCTTTTTAAGCTTAAGACCAGTAACTTCAATCTGTTTGAGAGGAACATTAAAACCGTACAAGCTAAGTCCTAGGCGCATTTTACCCTCAACCATACGTTTGGAATGTTCGTGGGAGACCTCAATTAAATATTTTTCTATCTCAGACCAATTGGTAGTTGGCAGCTCAGTCAGAACTTTGCAAAATTTTATTGACCCGCCTAAGCGATCAAAGGCCAGCAGGCAAGGGTCAACATCAACAAGCACTGTCTGCTCACCAAGTGTTTGCAACTTATTTGCGCCATAAAGACTCTCAAGCTCGGCTAAACCCAAAGCGGGCTGCCGACCAAGTATACATACACTTTTAAACATGTCTTTTAGTCTAACAGCCTAACAGACCAATAGTCTACAGATCTGAGTTTTAGATCCATGATCTATCACCATGGTGCGCTATAATAATTGCAATGAGCGAAGAAATGAAACGACGCCAGCGCTGGAGGCTAATCTTTACCGCAATAACCTTTGCTGCGCTCATAGTTTTGATCTATGTTGTACGTCGCCAGATAGCCGATACTATATCTAACCTAGGTAAGGTTAATACCTGGGCCTTATCCGGGATGCTGGTCTGGCAGCTACTTAATTATCATTCTTATGCTAAGCTTTATCAGCATTTGTTTAGAACTCTGAATGAGCGACTGCGGTATAGACCCTTACTTAGGGTTACGCTTGAGCTTAACTTTGTGAATAACGTTTTTCCGAGTGGGGGAGTGTCAGGCATATCCTACTTTGCTCTTAGGATGCGGGATGCTGATGTTTCTGGCAGCAAATCCACCGTTGTGCAATTCGCCAAGTTTATTTATATATTCGCCTCGTTTCAAATACTGCTGGGAGCGGCACTGTTGATATTGGCCTTTAGCGGTAGTGTCAATAATTTTACAATTTTAATAACAGCATCGCTGTTCACACTTTTGCTGGTGGGATCGCTAGGGCTGATATTTGTAATCGGCAGTAAACGCCGCATTAATAGCTTTTTTACTTACCTGACTCGGCTTATTAATCATATAATTCACGTCTTTAGGCCCAGCTCGCCAGAAACCATAAACATAGAGAATGCTAGAAATACCTTTGATGATCTGCATGATCATTATGAACGGCTAAGGTCCGATCCGGGGGCTCTTAGAATGCCGCTCATTTACGCGCTTCTTTGCAACCTTGCTGAGGTTATGACCATCTATATGGTCTATATCGCATTTGGGCACTATGTGAACCCGGGCGCGGTGATATTGGCCTACGCTGTTGCTAGTTTTTCGGGGTTTATTTCGGTGCTTCCTGGTGGTGTGGGCATATATGAAGCCATAATGACTGCGGTTTTGGCGGCAGCCGGCATACCACCGGGTGTTAGTATCCCGGTAACTATTATGTACAGAGTAGTTAATATGCTTATACAGTTGCCCCCAGGTTACTATTTGTACTACCGTAACCTGCGCAAGAAGCCTACGCATGCTATCTAACCAACCTACTCAACCACTAATCTTTAGCGTCAGTGAGTTTGTGGATTTGCTGAATCAGACACTTGAGTTTGCTTACCCGTTTGTCACTATTGTTGGTGAACTTTCGGGATTCAAAATCAGTAAAAACCGTTGGGTATATTTTGACTTGAAAGATGAAACGGCCAGTGTAAAATGTTTTGGTACTGTCTATATGCTGCCCGGTCCGCTGGAAGATGGCATGGTAGTGCAGATCAGTGGTTCGCCTAGATTACACCCAAACTTTGGCTTCAGCATAAATTTACAATCAATTCGATCAGCTGGGGAGGGTTCGCTTAAGCGTGCCGCAACACTTCTGGAGGCAAAGCTTAAGGCCGAAGGTTTATTTGCGCCGGAGCGTAAACGTACGTTGCCTTTCCCGCCCAAGAGCATTGGTTTAATCACTTCCAGCCAATCGGCTGCCTACGCTGATTTTATAAAAATTGTTGGCCAACGCTGGAGCGGGCTAGAGATAGTACTGGCTGATGTGCAGGTTCAGGGAGACCAAGCCCCTGCACAACTTATCAAAGCCATAGAACATTTTAACCAACAGGCTAAGCCGCCGGAAGTGTTGGTGGTGATTCGTGGTGGAGGTGGCGCGGAAGATCTGGCTGCTTTTAACAATGAGGCTGTTGTTAGAGTAGTGGCTGGCAGCCGTATTCCAACTTTAGTAGCGATTGGACATGAGGTTGACCTTTGTCTGGCTGAACTAGCGGCTGACAGACGGGCTAGTACTCCATCTAATGCAGCCGAGCTGCTATCGCCAGATAAAAAACGTGAACTTGAGCTTCTTGGAGAGCAGAGCCTGCATTTAGGACACTCAATTGGGCAATTGTTACAATTTGAACAGCATTTGCTGGAGAATATTTATGTAAGACTGGCTGAAATATTGCATAATAATTTTATACAAGCCAAGGAACAAATAGATGTCCGCAGACAGTTATTATCTGCCTTGGCACCGACTGCTATCTTGCAAAGGGGTTATGCTATTGTGCGCAGTGGTAATCAAATTATTCGCTCTGGACGGCAGCTTAAAAGAGGTCAGATGGTTTCGGTGCAGACGTACGATGCTAATATTGACGCTAGTGTTGTTGGCATTCAGTTAAAATAGAATATTATGGTTAACAAGAAAACAACTGACTATATCCAATTACGTAGCGAGCTAGATGAACTTTTGGAAAATCTACAATCTGGTCAGATAGATATTGAAGATTCCATCGAGGCTTATAAGCGAGGGCAGGAGATCATCGCCGAATTGCAAAATTATCTCAAAAACGCTGAGAACAAAGTGACTAAGCTAAAAAAGGATTTTTCTGCTTAGTGGCTCTTGCGGTGGATGGCTGTATCAGGTACCATAAGCGTCATGAGTAAGATAAATCAACGCGGCGGTGTAGTTGCCACTGTTTTACTTTCGTTGTTATTGGTGATGTCGCTGATATTTGGCATGTGGGCTTTTTCTGGCCGCCAAAGTTATAAAAACGATGTTGATAAAAAAATTGCCGTGGCCGTAGAAGTTGCCAAAAAAGAAACGCAAGCGGCCGATGCGTTAAAAGTTGCCGAGGAAAACAAGCAACCCCTCAGAGATTTTAGTGGCCCTTCAACATATGGCAGCCTACGCTTTAAATATCCTAAGTCATGGAGTACCTACCTTTCGGCGGCTGGCGGTCTTCCGGTGGATGCGTATTTTCGACCGGATTATATTCCCGATATCGGTGGTGCCGATAGCCAGTTTAGTCTTAGAGTTGTTGTTTCGCCAAATCCATACAGCCAAGAGGCGGGACAATTTGTGGGCTCGACCAGCAAGATTACTGCCTATAGCCTGCCCAGTGTTCCCGGCGTAGTCGGCATAAAAGTCGATGGAGTTATAGCTGGCGGTAAGACTGGCAGCATGGTACTAATGCCCGTGCGCGATAAAACTATTGAGATTTGGACCGAGTCCGAGCAGTACTTGAATGATTTCAATACGTACATTTTGCCTAATATTATATTTTCGCCCTAAAAACAAATAGTAAGTAGCCTGACTCTTGTCTCAAAATAGCTGTATACTTAGGGTATAAGTCAGGAGGGTTATGGCTAGCAGAAAGCAGCGTTTTGCTGATGAGAGATTATTGCAACTACTGGCGGAGCAGATTAAACTGCCGTTGATGCAAATTGCCAGGCAGGCGGAGCTGGCGAGTGTTTCGGATCAACCGATTAAGTTGTTGGGTGTAATCGAAGATACAGCTGATAGTTCGCTAAAATTACTCGACAGCTATCTATTAAGTCTTCGTTTAGCAGGGGTAAAGTCTTCAATTCAGCTCGAGCCCGTCTCGGTGTCGGCAGTTCTCAATGAAACAGCTCAGAGTTTATCAAATTTGGCCAAACAATATGATTGTAAACTGGAGCTACACTTGGCCGGCCGTTATGAGCCTATTATGGCCCATAGAGCTGGGCTGGAGGCGGCGCTAACAAGCCTGGGTTATGTTTTTATTGAAGCCCAGAGTGTTTTACCAAAGCATAACGACACTCCTGTTATAAAGTTGGCGGCACATAGGGGTAAAAATGGCATTGTGGCTGGTATGTTTGCCAACCTTGATGGCCTGAGTTCAGATGTTTATAAACGGGCGCATCATTTGTTCGGCCAGGCTCACCAACCCCTAAGTCATCTGACAGCCGGCAGTGGTGCTGGAGTGTTTGTGGCCGATTCACTGCTGCAGAGCATGTCAGCTCGCCTGAGGGTGGCCCACCATCAAAAACTCAGCGGTCTGGCTGCCACCTTTGCTACAAGTAGCCAATTGAATTTAATTTAACCCATCATGAAAACACATATTCTTTTGCTGGAGCCCGACACTATCTTGGGTCAATGTTATCATTCAATCCTGACCAAAAAAGGTTATAAAGTTAAATGGTTTAGGTCAACCGGTGCGGCTATTGCCAGTCTTGAACAGGACTTACCAGAGCTCGTTATTACTGAGCTGCAGCTGCCAATGCATAACGGGGTGGAGTTTTTATATGAGTTTCGTAGCTACCAAGACTTGTCAGACATCCCAATAATGATTCTCACGCACGTCCCGCCACTTTTTAAAGCCTTCAATGCAAGCCAATGGCAACAGCTGGGTGTTGCGGCCTATCACTATAAGCCGCTGACTAAACTCGCAGATCTATCACGATCAGTTGATAGGCTACTAGCACCGGTTACATGAACCAGATTGTTACCAGCGGTATAGTACTTAGTCGCACTAATTTTGGCGAGGCTGACCGTATTTTGACAGTTCTAACTCCAGATCAAGGCCGGATCAAATTAATGGCCAAAGGCGTGCGCAAGATCAAAAGCAAACTGGCCGGTGGCATAGAACTGTTTAGTGTCAGCGATATTACCTATATAAAAGGCAAGGGTGATATTAGTACGCTTATTTCCAGCCGTCTAAAAGTCCATTTCGGCCAAATAGCCACGGATATTGATCGAACCATGTTTGGCTACGAAGCTCTTAAACGCATCAACAAAACGGTCGAGGACAACGCCGGACCGGAATATTTTGAGCTATTGCGGGCAACTCTCGAAGCGCTGGACAGCCTGAATCTTAGTCTTGAGTCAATCGAATTATGGCTCAATGCTCAACTGCTTAAGTTGGCTGGGCATTCACCAAATCTCAAAACTGATACTACAGGCAATACTCTAAAATCGGACCAGTTATACGGCTTTGACTTGGACAAAATGGCTTTTGCGCCAAGAGAAAAGGGTAGCTATAGTGCCAATCACATCAAGTTACTTCGTTTAGCTTTTCAGCTTCAGTCGCCGCTGACATTTAGCCAGATTCAAGAAAAGGATACTTCGGTTCGGGATTGTCTGATTTTGGTTAAAAGTATGACAAGCCAATTTGCTCATAATTAAACGGGGCATATAATGAAGTTGATATGTCGCTAACAGGTGATATGGAATATGCATTGGAAGTGCCTGAAGATGGCACGACTGTTAATTGGTCTGCCCTTAATCTTATAGTCGCGAATCTAAGAAATAGAGGCTTTAGATCGCCCGTAGATCTTGAAGATGCGCATGGAAATATTAGAGAGACAATTGATCCGGAAAGCCTAGAAGAGCTAACGGTGCATTTAGTCGATCACAGTGAAGTAATTGCTCACGAAACATCAGAACCACCATGGCGCGAACGTGTAAAAACCTTTGCTGATACTCGTGAGACAGTGATCTTTTTGCGTTCCGCACTCGGCGTGTTCGCAGAGAGTATTAGAGAAAAGCGTTCATTAGTTGTTAAAAAAATGCTGGCCAGTAAAATTCATATTAGCCCCGGTTCTGTAGAAGAAGTGCAATAAATCAGATATAATCAGGCTAACTATGAGTGAAGTAAAATTAGATGATATTGTAAGCTTGGCCAAAAGACGGGGGTTTGTTTATCAAGGCTCAGATATCTACGGAGGTTTGGCTGGAACTTGGGACTATGGTCCATTGGGTGTGCAGCTCAAACGCAACATAATCAATCTTTGGTGGCAAGCGTTTGTTGAAAGTCGCGACGACATGTATGGACTTGACTCTGCAATTTTAATGAATCAAAAGGTCTGGCAGGCCAGTGGCCATGCAACTGGATTTAACGATCCTATGGTTGAATGCAGCAATTGCCATAGCCGGCTCAGGGCCGATCATGTACACGAAAACAAATGTCCAGTTTGCGGCAAAAAGAACACGTTTGGGGAAGCCCGCTTGTTTAACATGATGTTTGCTACCAATGTCGGTCCAGTCCAAGACGAAGGTTCATTGGCATATCTCAGGCCTGAAACTGCACAAGGGATATTCGTTAATTTCAAAAACGTGGTTGATACATTTTCGCCGGATATTCCATTTGGCATTGCCCAAGTTGGCAAAGCTTTTAGAAACGAAATCAGTCCGCGCGATTTTACATTTCGGTCGCGTGAATTTGAGCAAATGGAAATTGAATATTTTGTAGATCCAAGATCCTGGGAAAAAGAGTTTGATAACTGGGTCAATTATATTTATAAATTCCTGGCAGATGTTGGACTGTCCAAAACCAAAGTTCACGAACTCGAAGTGCATGGTAATGAAAGAGCACACTATAGCAAGCGGACGATAGATTTTGAGTTTAATTATCCCTTTGGCAAAAGCGAGCTTTTGGGCTTGGCTTACAGAGGCAGTTTTGATCTGGATAGCCATCAAAAAGCCTCTGGCAAATCAATGGAATATAGGCCTAAAGATGGCGCCAAACCATTTGTTCCGCATGTGATAGAGCCCAGTTTCGGGGCAGACCGGCTGGTTTTGGCCATACTCACCGAAGCTTATGCCGAGGATGAACAAAACGGCGAAAAGCGCACCTATCTAAAGCTGCCGGCCAATCTTGCGCCCGTAAAAGTTGCCGTTAGCCCATTGCTTAAAAACAAGCCAGAGCTAGTCAAAAAATCCAAGCAAGTTTACGCCAGTCTAAAAAAGGAGTTTGGGGCGGTAATGTGGGATGACAATGGCAACATTGGCAAACGCTACCGACGACAGGATGAAATAGGTACGCCCTATTGCGTAACCATTGACTTTGATAGTTTAGAAAAAGACGATGTAACTGTCCGTAACCGTGACACTACCAAACAAGAACGGGTAAAAGTAAACGCTCTGAGCAAGCATTTGGAACTTTAAATGGGTTCACTGATTGAAATAAGATGAAAATTGCAGATATCCCAATTATTAAAGATGACGATAGGGGCAAAATATATCGCTGTGAGCCGGTAAACTTTATTGTCCGCAAAAAAGGTTCTATATCTGCTAATCACACGCATGAGGAAGCAGAGCAGTTGTATTTGAGTGAAGGGGAAGTTGAACTTACGATAGGTTCTGAAACCACTCAAGTAAAGGCTCCAAAAATGTTTTTCGTACCCTCAAATGTTTATCATAAAGTCGAGGCGCTTTCGGATATAAAACTTATACGCGGCACCTAAATTTGCTATGACTGAAATCAGATGAAAACTTTGCAGAGGACGGAGTTTGGGGATCCGGTATTGCGTGAGGTTGCTAGCCGGCTTACTCCCAAACAAATTGTTTCACCCAAAACCAAAGCTCTCATTCGCGATATGCGCCATACTTTAACTAGCAAAAAAATGGGCGTGGGGCTGGCCGCGCCGCAGGTTGGGGAGGGAGTTGCACTGGCGGTAATTGCAATACATCCAACGGCCCATCGCAGCGAAGTTGATCCGCTTGATTTGGCAATAATAAATCCGCGAATAACAAAGTTTATTGGCCGCCGCCCGCAAATGTGGGAAGGTTGCATCAGCGCTGGCACCGGCGGATTGTTTGCCAAAGTCCCACGATACAAAACTATCAGACTTAGTTATTTTGATGAGCAGGGCAAAAGGCACAACAGGGAATTTGCTGGTTTGCCAGCACAGGTTATCCAGCATGAAGTAGATCATCTAAACGGCATATTGTTCGTGGACAGGGTAAAGGATACTAAAACTTATATGACGATGAAGGAATACAAAAAGATGGCGCTGGCTAAGCACAATAGTCCTAAAGTGTTATGATAGTTAGATTGAGGCAAGATGAGAAAAGAACTAACCATTCCGTTTGATCTTAAAACGGCAACTAAAATTGCCAATAAATTTGGTACGCCTATTTATATTTATAATGAAGCCGGCATTCGCGCTACAGCTAGGGAACTCAACCACGCTTTTAGTTGGGCCAAAGATTACAAGAATTATTTTGCCGTCAAAGCTAACCCCAACCCAACCATTCTCAAAATCTTGCACGAAGAAGGTATGGGGTTTGACTGTTCATCGTTCGCCGAGCTAACTATCATGCAGCGCATGGGCATTGGTGGCAAAGACATATTTTTTAGTAGCAACAATACACCCAAAGAAGATTTTGAGCTTGCCATTGAGCTTGGTGCAACGGTCAACATTGATGATCTATCGCAAGTACCTGTATTTCTTGATGCGCTAGCGGGGAGGCATCTAAATAGAGTAGCTGCTCGCTATAACCCAGGTAATCTCAAACAGGGTAACACTATTATAGGCGAACCCAAGGACGCGAAATTTGGTATGAAATTAGAGGCTTTAGTAAAAGCCTTTAAACAACTCAAAGATCAGAATATAGATCAGTTTGGCTTGCACACTATGGTGGCGTCTAGTGTGCTTGATTCGGGCTATTTTGAAGAAACGGCTGAAGTAGTATTTAGCGCGGTAGAACATATACAAAAAGCAACGGGTGTCGTATTTAATTTTATTAATCTAGGTGGTGGCTTTGGAATTAATTACAAACCACAAGATTCTCCAATTGACTCACAAAAAACAGCTAAACTTATACAAGAAACTTTTAAAAAGCATCATTCCACAATATCGCTGTATACCGAACATGGACGCTTTGTAACTGGATCGAGTGGCTACTTATTGAGTCGTGTTAGGTACATTATGCACAAATATAAAACTTTTGTAGGCTTAGACGCCTCCATGCATAACCTCATGCGTCCTGGCATGTACAAGGCCTATCATCACATTACAATTTTGGGAAAAGAAAAATCTCAATCTACCCAAACCTACGATGTGGTTGGATCCTTATGCGAAAACAACGATAAATTTGCTATTGATCGCAGACTTCCTGATGTTAAAGCTGGAGATTTAGTAGTTATTCATGACGTCGGCTCACATGGGCACACGATGGGCTTCAACTATAATGGATTACTTAGATCGGCTGAGGTTCTACTAACTAAATCAGGTGAAGTTGAATTAATCCGTAGGGCCGAAACGGTTGATGACTATCTTAAAAATGTCGTCTGGCTCAACTAGAATGTTATGATTTTATCAAGATGAAAAAGCTGTTTGTTTGGGATTTTCATGGAACTCTTGAGAAAGGGAATGAACACGCCAGCCGTGAAATTACTAATAACGTTTTGGCTAAGCGTGGCTACAAAAGGCAACTAACCAAGTCTGAAACTATCAAACTCTACGGCAAAAAATGGTACGAGTACTATGAATATTTATTGCCGGAGGAATCGCATCAAACCCATGTGAAGTTGCAGGCCGAAAGTTTTGGATGGCCTACTGCAGAAGCTATTGTGGCCAAACATATGAAGCCAAACGATTACGCAGTAAAAGTGGTGCAAACCATTCACGTCGCCCGTCATCCGCAACTGTTACTATCCAATACCGCAACCAACGCGCTGCCTATTTTTGTACAGTTAGCTGGTCTATCAGACTATTTTAATAACAAAAATGCCATTGCTATCTCGGCCCACGTGCGAGATGTTGTCACTACCAAGCAAATGGTCATGGAACGTTATATGGCAGAACACAATCTAGTACATCATTTAGTAGTTATTGGCGATTCTCTCAAGGATATAGAACTGGCCAGCCGGGAACATGCCAAAGGCTATTTATATCGTCACCCCGGTTTAGAACTAAAAGCCAAAGTGCCTTCAAATATTGTTAAGATTAGTGACCTGCGAGAGGTACTTGCTGAACTCAACTAGTGATATGATTGATTTAAGATGAAATCTTTGGAAGAACGAGTTGCAGCTATCGAAAAACGCAACCAAAAGGTTGAACTCGATAAAAAATGGGAAACTAGCTGGACTAGGCGTTTAACAATAGTCATTCTGACATATGGGGTGATTGTAATTTATCTATTTGCCATCAATAATGACAAACCATTTATTAATGGTGCTGTGCCAGTAGCTGGCTTTTTGCTATCAACGTTGGTGCTCAAACGGATACGCGATATTTGGCAGGGCATGCAATAGTTCCTACATTTTTTATGCTTACCCCGTAGTGAGCTTTCGTGCGCGTCTCAGCCAAATGGCCGGGACGCTGAGTTCGCATGAGGCGAACAACACGAAAGTATACTACAGGGCTTGCCCCGTAGTGAGCCCGCCTATGGCGGATCTACTACAAGGCTTGCGTAATTGGTGTAATGCTCGCACAATATAATTGTCGGGGAGTTAATATGTACGATGCGCATTGGCTAAGAATCTACAGACGGCTGGCATACTTTGATGGACACGTGCCATCTGGGGTTGTGTCTATTGCTGAACGTTATGTCGATGATTACCATAAATTGCTTGGTGAACTAGAACATTTGTCAGGACTTAGCTTAGACAGCTATAAAATTAGCAAGTGCCAACTTGAACCGGTGGCTGTTGTCCAAGACAGCGATGGATCGCAAGTAACTTATACAAGCCAACGGTTTGTTGATACGTCTGTTCTAAAGAGCAAATTTACGGCACTTGCCAAGTATTTTGACCAAAAGTTTGCCGAACTATAACAGCACTAGACAGCTCCTTATAGTCCGCAACAATGGTATGATTAAGGTAGTATGATACCTAACAAACGCCAACATAGTGGCAACTTCGCCTTTATTGATAGCCAAAACCTCAACCTTGGCACGCAAAAGATGGGGTGGAAGATGGATTGGCGCAAGTTTCGCCGCTGGCTGGGCGAACAATACAACGTCACTAAAGCTTATATGTTCATTGGCTATGTACCGGAGTTTGAGGAAATGTACGAGCAACTGCATGAATCCGGATATTTAATTGTACTCAAGCCGACTCAGGATATGACAAAAGTAAAGGCCGATAATCCAGAAGCCAAAGATGAAAAACCAGAGGACAAAAAGCCTATCAAAGGCAACATTGATGCAGACCTAGTTCTCTGGGCCATGAAAGAGCTAAATCATTACAAAAAAGCTATAATTGTGTCTGGTGACGGGGACTTTCATGGTTTACTAGAGTACCTAAAGGAGCAAGATAAACTGATGCATATAATGACACCAAACTGGCAGTACTCACAGTTGCTTAAATCGTTCGAACCACAAATCATCAGGCTTGATAAGCATCGAGGCGAACTGGAATACCGCACCAAACACCGGATTTCCAAAAAGCGAACATAGATACTCGATAAATCATAATATCTGGGATCCCACAAGTGTTTCTTAAGTTATGTGATGTTTATTGCAGACATATGTCAATCAGGCGTACAATATTGGGGTAAAAGCTAAAGGAGGGAAGTATGTTATCAGAAGGAACGGTCTTTGCGACTGTAGCAGTCAAAGACATAAACAGTGCTAAGAAATTTTATGGAGATACACTGGGGTTAAAACAAACCGACGAAAATCCAGGCGGAGTCACCTATACCAGCGGCAGCGGCAAAATTTTTGTGTATCAATCCCAAACTGCCGGCAGTGGCCAAGCGACTTGTGCAGCATGGGAAGTTAAAGATGTACCAGCAGAAGTCGAAGCACTGAAATCAAAAGGTGTAACTTTTGAAAAGTACGACTTACCTGACACAATTTGGGAAGGTGAAGTTGCAAGCATGGGGCCAATGCAGGCAGCTTGGTTCAATGATCCTGACGGCAACATTTTGAATGTTGTCAGCGGTATGTAGCCTTAAGCGCTCATAAACCATGGCTAAGGATATCAAAGACTGGGATTTTAACGGGCTTAAAGCCATATTCTTTAATGGCACACTCAAAAAGTCGCCAGAGCCGAGCCATACTGATCTATTGATAGATATAAGCCGCGGCATCATGCAAAAACATGGCTTGGATGTCGAGGTACTCCGTACTATTGACCACGATATTGCCACGGGCGTTTATCCGGATATGCGCGAACATGGCGCCAAGACTGACGAATGGCCGTCTATCTATAAACGGGTAGATGCTGCCAATATTCTCGTTATTGCCGGGCCAATTTGGTTGGGTGATAACAGCTCCATGACCAAGAAGATAATTGAGCGTTTGTATGCATGTTCTGGGCTACTCAACAAGGCCGGTCAGTATGCCTATTATGGCAAAGTCGGTGGGTCACTAATTACTGGCAACGAAGACGGTGTTAAGCACTGCACTATGAACACACTATATAGTTTGCAGCATCTGGGCTGTGTAATTCCGCCGCAGGCTGATGCTGGCTGGATTGGTGAAGTTGGCCCCGGCGCCAGCTATGGCGATAAAGAGTCAGACGGCAGCCAGGCAGGGCTGGACAATGATTTTACCAACCGCAACGCCACCTTCATGACCTGGAAGCTAATGCACCTAGCTAAAATGCTTAAAAATGCCGGCGGCATACCAGCTTACGGCAACCAACGCGCCAAATGGGACGCCGGCGCCCGTTTTGACTTCACCAACCCCGAATATCGCTAAAGCGCTACTGCTTGCAGTCTGTCTAGCGGAGTATATAATTCTACCAATATAAGGGAGAGTTACAATGACTGATGGCCCATCTGGTGACATCGTACCTGTTAGAGATAGATTTGTAGAGTTAATGCCCGAGGAGCAACATCAAGCATTGGTGGCAGCTAGAGAAGGTGCGGGTGAACGGATTGGTGAAACAGCACTCCTACGGGGTGGCTGGGAGGGTACCGAGGAGGGAGTTCGAGCAGCTGCTATTCTCGACACACTCGACGCAGAGCCGGACGTCCCAAGTGTACTAGCAGCAATAAGCGCTGGGCAAGAAATTACTGATACAGAGGTTGCAACTAAATTGTACTCCAGCGTTTTTCGTAAGCTGCTCACGAGCGGTCAGGCTGGACCTGTTAGCCAAAGGGCGCGACTTGGTATGGAATTAGTAGATGCACATGTAGTCGAAGTTAATAAAAACGTTGCCTTCAGCTTATATGGAGCAGCCGCAATTGCTTTAGACAATAATCCAGAAGAAGTCCGTGGGCAAGTACTCGCTGAGCATACTGATCTATTTACCCAACTCCGAACCAGACAAATGGATATTATTGACGATGCCGAATCAGAAGACGGACATATAAAGCAATATGAAACTGTCAAGCGAACCGCAACCACTAAACTGCAAATACCGGACGAGGTACGGCTGCGTGCGGCGCGAATGGCGTTTGATCGCTTACCCGAGGACAGACATCCAGAAGAAACACTTGAAATTATTGCTGCTTCTACAGACCCGACGCTAATTGCGACAGGATTAAGAGATGCAGTCTATGCTGCCCCCGATCTTAAACAGACTTGGACAGATTTATCAGAACAAAGCCAAGCTGCTTTGCGGCGCTACAATGGCGCAGGTCAAGCGGTACGAACATATGGAAATAAGGTTGAGAAGTGGGGGAATATCCGCGAACCTATTTTTTATGGTAACCGTGCCGCTAGAGAAAGCTGGAGGTGGGCCGAAGGTCAGCTCGAGGCGGCCAACAAGGATTGGAACAGACTTGCTCACGCAAGCGAATCAGCTGCTGGGCGATTTTTATCTGTATCAGGAACAATTAATAAACTAGCTGCAGGCAAACTAACTGTTCTAACTGCAACAGATGAAGGCAGGTCAATTGTTTCATTTTTGCTGGCCCAAAAGGAGGTCGAAGGGGATGATGAGCTATTCAAGGCAAGTTTGGCGGGTAGCTTCAATGAATTTTACAGTACTTTTGCCAAAACTGGACCCCAAGTGGGCGTAACGGCTGACACGCTGGATGCCAGCTATAAGTTTCTTGGTGCACATGGAATTATACCTGATCTTAAAGTTACTTAAACTAGAATAATCAAATTCTATTTCGTCATTGCAAGTGAGATATAATAGTTCTTAATGAGCGACAAAAACTTATTTCCAAAAAATTTCTTTTGGGGAGCCAGCACTTCCAGCCATCAGGTGGAGGGAGGGACCGAGAACCAATGGTCGGTTTGGGAACTGGCGCATGCCAAAGAGTTAGCCAAAAGTGCATCAGAACGTTTGGCGCATGTTGTGCCGGATTGGGAAAACATTAAAAAGCAAGCTGAGCACCCTGGCAATTACGTTTCTGGCAAGGGAGTAGATCACTACAATCGCTACGCAGAGGATATTGCCTCGGCAAAAAAGCTTAATCTAAGCGCCCTACGTTTTGGTATTGAATGGTCAAGGCTAGAGCCTGAGGAAGGCAAGTGGGATGAAGAAGCTTTTGCCCATTATCACGACTATATTAGTGAGCTGCACAAGCAAGGCATAGAACCGTTTTTGAATATTTGGCATTGGACAATGCCGATTTGGTTTGACAATAAAGGTGGGTTTGAAAAGGCAGCCAATCTTAAATATTGGCGGCGGTTTATTACCAAAATTGCTCAGGAATATGGCGATGAGGTCAGATACTTTATAACCTTGAACGAGCCAAATGTTTTTACTAGTTTTGGCTATGTTACGGCCGAATGGCCTCCTCAGGATAGAAATCTCTTTAAGGCGTCTATGGTCATATGGCATCTTGTACGGGCGCACCGCCAAGCCTATAAAATACTCAAACACCGTCGCAAAGACTTGCAAGTCGGCATCGCTCAGCAGTTAGCCAATATTCAGGCTAAACGTGCCCATAATATATTTGACCAAGTATCCACCAAATTTATGCGCTATTTTTGGAACTGGTGGTTTTATCGACGCATTCGCAAGCATCAAGATTTTGTTGGCTTTAACTATTACTTTACGGATTACTATACAGGGCTAATTAAACGAGCGAATCCACGAGTGCCACTGAATGATCTAGGCTGGTATATGGAGCCAGAGGGTCTATATCCATTGCTGCTGCGAACCTGGGCACATTATAAAAAACCGATTATTATTACCGAAAACGGTGTGGCAGACAGTAAAGATCAATTCCGTCAGTGGTGGATAGAAGAGAGCATAATAGCCATGGCTAAGGCCATGAGTGAAGGTGTGCAGATAGATGGCTACTTCCATTGGAGCTTACTTGATAACTTTGAATGGTCTTATGGGTGGTGGCCCAAGTTTGGGCTGATAGAAGTGGATAGAGAACATGGCATGAAGCGCACCGTTCGCCCCAGCGCCGAATGGTTTGCCGAGAAGATAAAAGAACTAAATTCTTGACGCCCGCGTAGCAGGCGGTATCTGTAAAAGTTGTTGACAAAAAGCATATGTTTTGTTATAATGCAATTATGTCAAATAAAAGATTATTTGGTCCACCTTCATCGCCTGAAGCGGCAAAACAACGAGGGCGCGCCACAAAGGCCCTAGGAATGAGTGTATTACTCGCTTTGGGCGCAAATGCTAAGCCCGCTGTTGGTAGTGCTGTTCAAGCAGGCAATTGGATAGGTGAGCCAATTGCGCATGTTATTGATAGGGCGAATAGCGGCGGCGAAACACCTGAGCTTCCCGCACTTGATACACCATATGTTGTTCAGCCAGGTGACACACCTGATCATATAGCGGCTGTCTCTGGCGTACAAGGAAGCCAGAATCGTCGAGATTTCGATAATATGATAATGGAGCAAGCTCATGCGCAGGGGCACGATGAGCTACAAAGAAATATGGTTATCAGTGTACCGTCCGTGTATGTTGACTACGTTGAAAATCAATCTAACCAACCCGACCAACAATAAGCTCTAGCGTTTAGGAAAGTTGCTTATCCACCACATGTTGTGGTGGTTTGTTTTTTGGGGCCAAAACTGTGGATAAGTGGTATACGATTCTCCTTAGATTGCTATAAAAGTCCTTGCTAGTGGGTGAGTGTGGGTAGTATAGTCATGGAAGTGGGTAAAAGTAGGTAGACCAAAAGTCGGCTACCTCCACAAAAATAAAAACCACTAAGCATCAAGGGGAGAGGATGGCAACGGTAGATTACTTTGAACGCAAGCTTGACGATAAGCGGCGGTTAACCATACCTGCTGAGCTGAGAAACAAGTTTGCCGACGGAGCAGTCATTACCCGAGGCTTCCGCGACTATCTGCACCTATACCCAAAAGAAGTATGGGACAAGATGGTTGAGCCTAAACTGCAAGGCGACATCCTGGACGAGAGCATTGCAGATCTGAATGTCAGGTTTAGAACCGGCAAAGTAGAAGCAGATCTGGATGGCAAGCAGGGTAGAATCACCCTTGAGCAGCATTTATTGGACTACGCCGGGATAACTCACGACGTAGTGGCCGTTGGTGTCGGACAGTACTGGCGCCTAATGAAACCAGGCCGGCAGGACCAATAAAAGACGTTCTTTAACAACTTGGCGTTCAAAACTCCGAAAAACGATTCGATAATTAATTCTTTCCATAAAACTGGGAAGAGCAGCCGGACAAAATGTATTCCATTTTGACCGCGCGATGAGAAACCCGCGAAGCAGGTGTCTCATTACTCGAGATCAGCTATTCGGCAGTCAACAAGTGGAAATAAGAGTAACCACTTAAAAAACTCTCGCACATTAGCTAAAAACACCTCCCAAAACTCCACCTCACACATAAGTCTCTCAAAACTTTGGTTTTAGCCAGTGAAGGAAATTTTAAGGTTTCTCAAAAAATCTTAACTCAAAACTTCTCTCACATACACGGATAAAACCATAACAAAAACAAAAACTCCAAAAAAACAAAAAGTTGACTGCTGATTAGGTGATCTTGCAAAAACAAAAACACAAATAAAAAAGCAAGTACAAGATGCACCAAAACAAAAACCAAAATCAACACATACCCGTGCTAGCGCACGCGGTCATGAGCTATCTAGCACCGTCTCGGGGTGAATCATACCTCGATTTAACGGCAGGCTACGGTGGACATGCCAAGCAAGTACTGAGCAAAACTGCTGGACCGGCAACATTAGTTGACCGTGACTTGGCAGCGGTTAACTATTTGCGCTCAGTATTTAAGACCAATTCAGTCGAGGTAGTGCACCAGGATTTTCTGGCAGCAAGCCAAGAGCTGAATAGGTCAAACCAACAATTTAATATGATTTTGGCCGATCTGGGTGTATCATCACCGCACCTTAACACGGCGAGTCGTGGGTTTTCGCTCATGTCAGACGGACCGCTCGATATGCGCATGGATCAGCGTCAAACTTTGACAGCTGATATCATAGCCAACACATATTCCGAACGGGATCTAACTGACGTTTTGCGTCAATATGGCGAAGAACCACGGGCAGGCAAGATAGCGCAGGCGATTATAGGTCATCGGCCACTGACGTCCACAAAAGAATTAGCGGCCGCAGTTTTGACAGCCTCACCGCGAGGCAGCCAAAAGGTTCATCCTGCTACCAGAACCTTTCAGGCTCTGCGCATAGCTGTTAATAGCGAACTTGACCAGCTTGCCGAGGCTTTGCCAATCTGGATTGATTTACTCAATCCCAGTGGGCGGCTGGTGGTCATAAGCTTTCATAGTCTGGAAGACCGGTTGGTTAAACATGCTCTAGCTGATGCCAGCATTGGCTACGAGGCTAAAGTGCAGCTGTTGACCAAAAAGCCAGTAATTGCGGGCAGCCAGGAATTAGTTTTTAATCCGCGGGCCAGGAGTGCAAAACTTCGGGCCGTAGTTAAAATAAACAAACCGCCTACCTAAAAAATATGGGTGGGCAAGTAAAGGAGGGCTTAGATGCCGATACAGGTAAAAAGCACCTCTCGGTCCTATAAAGTAAGAGTACGTGTACTCTAAGCAGTAGGATCGCCCTCAGTCCTGGTTGCTTGCAGCCGGGGCTGGGGACTAAATATCAACCTAAAAACAAAAACAAAAATCTATATGACATATTCAAGTTCACTGGCCGCTGGCAGACAAAGATTCAGTCAGGCCGAAATGCGTAACCGGCAAAGTTTGCGTTCCGGCGCCTGGAGTAAAAATCAGAATTCAACCAGCTTTGCACTAGAGAGATATACACTAGGTCCAATCAGCAACACAATAATACTCATTGTTCTAGCTTGCTTGCTTGGTCTGCTGTATTTGACCCAAGTTACCAAAGCAACGGCGTACGGTTACAAGATAAATGCACTGAACCAACAACAGACAAAACTGCAGAATGAGCACCAAGAACTCCAAAATGCCTCTGCCAGACTTCACGCTCTAGACCGAGTTAGCCGAAGCAGTGTAGCAAAAACACTGGTTTCGGTAGCGCCTAGTGGGACGGTTCAACAATAAGCCGACACTCTAAAAGCCTTATGGCGCCTAAACAGAATGGTTTACTATGCCACCACTAACGCGAATACGACTTTGGTATGCCTCTGTGGTACTGATAATGTCAGTTTTTGGCGTCCGTTTGTTTTATCTTGAGATTATTCGTTACGATTATTATCGAAAAGCCGCACAGGCCTCCCAACTTAAGCAATATCTGATCCCAGCTGAGCGGGGTCTGATAGAAGCACACGATGGTGATTCAGTTGTGCCTGTAGTTCTAAATCAAACATTGTATACACTCTTTGCCGATCCAAAATATATAAAACATCCGGAAGATCTAAGCGAAGATGTTCAAAAAATAATCGGCGGCAAAGCATCTGACTACGAAAAATTGATGAAGACACAAACCAGATATGCAGTGCTGGCGCGCAAGATAACACCTGCCCAAAAGAAACAGATAGAAAGTTTGCACGCTCACGGTCTAGGTACGCAAGCTGTGTCATATAGAACATATCCTCAATCAACCCTAGCTTCCCAGCTACTTGGTTTTGTAAATGACGAGGGTAGTGGTGAATATGGAGTAGAGCAGGCACTAGAACCACAGCTCAAGGGCAAACCCGGCCAACTCAAAGCCGTCACAGACGTGAACGGCGTGCCGCTAGCTGCCACCAAAGATAATGTACAAACTCCAGCGGTAGCCGGTAATGACATTGTGTTAACGATTCGTCTTGGCATGCAGGCCCAGCTGGAAAAAATCCTGAAACAACAGTTTGATAAGACTAAATCCAAGGGCTTAAGCGCAGTCATTATGGACCCCAGTAGTGGCAAAATCATGGCCATGGCGAACTATCCTTCGTATGATCCGACACATTACGCCAAGGTGAAAGATCAGGCTCTGTTTCAGAACGGGGCCGTTAGTAACGGTATTGAGCCAGGATCCTCCATGAAAATTCTCACTACTGCGGCCGCTCTTGACCAGGGTGTTATCACACCGTCAACCAGCTTTTATGATCCGTCTAGGTGGGTGGTTGATGACTTCACCATTACTGATATCGAAGAAGATGGCGGGGCACGCAATCAAACAATTGAGAGCACTCTTAATCTTTCGCTCAATACAGGAGCCACTTGGATGTTGATGCAGATGGGGGG